>Ga0209755_10007103_pt1 | contig 12206 bp, 5 predicted proteins | sample TergutCo191P1_FD_187301 | JGI IMG/M metagenome (GOLD analysis project Ga0209755, IMG submission 187301) | Cornitermes sp. P1 segment gut microbial communities from Petit-Saut dam, French Guiana - Co191P1 (SPAdes) (version 2) | ecosystem: Host-associated > Arthropoda: Insects > Digestive system >... | reverse complement strand
CTGTATATTCGTCTTCGTAATAGAGCGCGTCTGGGATGTCTTCCGGTGCTTCGTCGGTACTGTCGTTATAGTCATACGGCGCATACTCTGTTGTAATATCGGCCTCGGCTTCATCAGAGATATTTAGCACATCCGCCAAATTGCTTTGCTCCTGTGGGGCATCGCCTGGATAATCTGCTTCCTCCACTGCTGCGGCAACGGACGGTGGCGGTTCTTCTGGTGTTGGCATATTTATTATAGGCACACCGCCCCAAAACCATGCCACTGCCAATATTGCGGCAATAACAGCCGCAGCAATAAATTTATTTTTGTGCTTCTTCATGATGAACTCCTATAATAAATTTGCTCGATCCAATAGCCTATATAACATCTCGGTAATTTCGCCGCGTGTTATTGGGTCATGAGGCTGAAGGTAAAATTCGTAATCATCTATAATACCTTCCCTAACGCAAAACGCAAGTGCTTCCCACGCCCAATCCGATGCTGTACGATAGTCGCCAAACATAGCAAGCGTATTTATAATTTCTATACGTCCCATTTCTGTATCCATACCTGTAAGCCGCGCCGCACGTGCCACCATTCCCGCCGCTTCTTGACGCGTTATTGTGCCGCTTGTGTTAAATGTGGTTGGGGTTACACCATTTACAATTTCATAAAAAAATGCTGTTCCAACTGCCTCAAAATACCATGCATTTGTGGGCACATCGTCAAAAACATTTGTTATTACTTCCGGCAAGTTAAGCCCCCTTGTTATAATTGCGGCAAATTCTGCCCGTGTCAAGGTGTCATTTGGCGCAAAAGATGTCTCTGTTCTGCCATTTATAATCCCACGTGCAGCGATAGCTTCTATTGCATGGCGGTTTTGGTGGTTTTGCACATCTGCAAATGTCCTGCCGGGTGATGCAACTGCCACAGGTCTAACGTCTGCATGCCTGCCAGGCAGGCCAACCATACCGGCCAGTACATCAAGCTCCGGCACTTCTACAACCCCACCCTCAAACATATCGCTCATATCATAAAGCGGGGTCATACCATTCATAAAACGCCAATATGCAACAAGAGCATAAGCCGCTTGTTCTGTCGCCATGTGATTTACAGGGTCTGTGGGCGTTGGCCTTCTAAACCCGCCGCTTGCAGGGTCAAACCAACGCAAAAGCCAATTTACATAGTATGCAGCTTCTTCTGCCAAATCTTCGCCAAGCGCAGTAAGCAGCACAATCATTTGCGCTGTACTTTCTGGGTCAGGGAAATATTGAACACGCAACCAGTCCAACGCACGATCCACAGCAACCCGTACAGCAGGGTCGCTGTGATAATAGCGTGCTAACGATTGTGCCGCCATTGCGGTAACGTCTAAATCGAATGTGCCAAGACTCCATGTACCCCATTGCGACTGGTCCTCTAACAGCCATTGGATAAATGCGTCTCTGTCACCGCCATACGGCTTGGTGTCCAGCGCAATAAGGGCAAATGTATCTACATTTATAGTCATATTTAGTGCGTGACGTTCGTGCACAGGCACAAAGGTGTTGTACATAACCGTCAAATCGCGCCCGTTAAAATTGGTTGCATCAAGCCCAAGCGAACTTAGCGCAAGCGTTGTACGCTGAAAGTCTGTCCAGCGGCGCATACCACCAGGGAATGTGCCGGCAGATGGGGGATTTTGAATGTTATGGCCTGCGGCTTTTAGCCTGTCTACTTCGGCAAGCATTCTTTCAAGGTCTGCAAGCCAGCCTAAAATCCATGGGTCGTCTGCGGTTACTCGCCCTGCACGCGCTAGGGCAAGCACAGCCCATTCGCCGCCCACAAAACCCACAAGCGGGTGCGGTACAACGGCTTCGCGTATCCAGTCTAAAGAGCGGTTCATTGCATATTCCCAGTCTGTTGTTGTAGGTTGGTGCGCATAAACTGGCGTTGTGAGCAGAACAAACCCGATAAGTAACACGGCAGTTAAAAAGCTTATAAGTATTTTACGCATTTTTTCTCCTCCAAATACTCCCCAAAAGGGGAAGCAAGGAAGCGCGATGCTCCCTTGCTTGTTTTTAAATTTTATTGCATTTCTATAAACCGTTGCATAATAGCGGCGGCCTCTGCACGGGTTGCAGTGCCGTCCGGCACAAGCGTTGATATTGTGCGCCCTGTTATTAGGCCGTTTGCATTTGCCCACATCATTGCGTCAAATGCCCATGTCGAAATGCTTGCGATGTCTGTAAAATCTCCCATAAACGCCCCGGAGAATACTCCTGCGCCATTAAAACGCATATAGTTTTGGAATATCAACGCAAGCTGCTCACGAGTGATATTGTCATTTGGGGCAAAGGTGCCGTCGCCATGCCCGATAACAATACCATTTGCACTTGCCCATGCAATTGCATCTGAATACCAATGCCTTGCTGCAACATCGCTGAAGTCGTTATTACTTGCAACTGTTGGCGCACCTTCCATACGCCACAACAGTGTAACCATCATTGCACGGGAAAGATTGGTGTCCGGCGAAAACTGACCCGGCTCTGTACCAACCATCAATCCGTTTGAATATGCAAAACGCACATTACGGAAATACCACCCACCGCGAGCGACATCTGCAAATGGGCTTATCCATTCGCTTATGAAAAATACCGAGAACTGATTTGATATAAATGTGATGTTAGAATTTTCATAGCGCGCACCAGGCACCTCGCTTATGTTGCCAAGGCTGTCAACCTGATACACCGTTAGCAAGTCGCGGTTTTCGGTAGGAACACCTGAAACATACGGTATCGAAACTGTTATTCGCCCGTCGAAACTGCCAATTACCATGTCTCCTACCATAATAATTAGGCGGATTGCTGTGTTACTGCCAATTGATTTCTGTTGCAGCGAGGCAGGCAAAATTTGTGTGTCGGTAACTTCAACAACGATACGCACGATTTCTTCGTCATTCATACCGCGTGCAATGCCCGCAAGAGTTGCTGCGTCTAGCGTAATTGCTGCCGCGTCGGAACGGATTGTCAAAGACAATCCTTCTGCCGCTGTTTTTCTGACAGTACGCACGATAAGTTCAAGCTCAATGGCCGCCGCACCTTCTGCCACCGGAACAGAGATTGTGATACCTGTTGCACCATCTTCGTAAGCTTGACGCAGAAGTGCTTCTATAACTTCGGCAACTGCTTCGCCGTCGGCAAGCATGTCTTTATCAATTTGTGCTTCCGGGTCTGCTACTTCGTACTCGTGGTATTCATACTCATCGTATTCGTCTTCTAGGTCGTCATCCGGTAAAACATCGGGTGCGCCGCCTCCAGCACCGCCGCCTGCGCCACCTTGAATAGACACTAATGCGTTTATTGCGGCGGTAAGTGCTGCTAAAGCGGCAGATATGCTTTCTTGTGTAGCAACACCGCTGTCACGTTCTGCTTGAGCTGCTGCCAAAGCAGTTTGCAAATTAGCCCAACTAGCAGTAGTATAGTTTGAGCTATTTAATGCTCTGGCTCGGGCAATTTCAGCATCTATTGGGCCACGGTTTACACCGAAAGTTGAGCCTGTACCCCAGGCAACAAGGTCTGCTCCAAGTTCATATGTGTACAGCCAGTATAGTCTGTCACCGTCACTTAGATAGTACAAAGATGCAGAGAATGCAGGGAATACACGATTAACCGCGTACATCCAGCCAGAAAGAGGCCCGCCGTCAAACTCGCCAAAATTGTTTATAGCTTCTACATACATACCGGCCCAAATGTGGTGTCCACTAGAGCGGATAACTAAGCCCACTTCAGGTCTACGCAATATGCTGTATGCCGTTTCGTTGGGGTAATCAATATAAATATACATCTGACGAACAGTGCCGCCTTGTAAGAACAAGACAGGGGCACCCGGTCTTGCGTTGGGATTATAGACGATTAGAGATACCCTTGGTCTGGCTGGCTGCCCAGTGCCAGGGCCGTCACCAGGGCCATCTCCAGGGTCGCCTGCACCTACACGAACAAGTGCATTTCTTGCCGCATTCAAATTGCTGGCTGCCGTGTTTACTTCACTTTGCGTGGCGTTCACATTGTCACGCACTTGTCTTGCAGCATTAAGCGCATTTTGGAATGGTGTCCAGCTTGCAACAGTATAGTTTGCTTGTGCTCGTGCTCCTGATGTGGAAATTGCATTGTTAAGTGCCGTTTTATCTGCGCGTACAGCAAGCGCATTTATTGATATATTTAATCTACCCACTGCTGCATCTACTTCGGCCTGTGTTGCACTGGTATTATCACGTACCAAAATTGCAGATGCAAGTTGCGCTTGCATGGCCGCCCATGTAGCTGGAGTATAATTAGCTTGTACACGTGCCTGAGCACTTTCAATTACTGCATTAAGTGCGGTTATGTTAACTTCAACAGATGGTGGGGCAAATGCATCACTCATATCATACAGTGAGTTCATGCCTTCTACAAAACGCCAGTATGCAACAAGGCTATACGTAGCTTGTTCTGTTGCCATCAGATTTACTGTGCCGCCTGCGGTTGGGTGCGGATGGAAGAACCCGCCCGTAACAGGGTCAAAGAACCTTAGTACAGCAGCAACCGGATTGCTGCCGCTTGGTGTTGTAAACCTTGCGTCTGTCATCGGGTCTATGCCAAGTTTCGTTAGCGCAACAATAACTTGCGCCGGGCTTTGTACGTTATCATTGCCCATAGATGCCCAGCCGCCATTTGGCAATTGCGCTCTTGCAAGTTCTACCAAGGCTCTGTCAATTGCGGCAGCCACTGCCGGCATATGGCGATATGGAGCCAGTGCTTGCAGTGCCATAGCTGTCATGTCGGGATCGGACGGTAGCGTTGCAGTGCTTGCATTTGAAGAATTATAGTGATCAAGTACCCAGCCACCATTATTTAGCTGTACATCCAACACCCACTGAATTCGTTCGTCAAGTGTAATTTGGTTGGATACTGTAGTGCCACCAACCCATAGTCTGCAACTAATTTCGTAGGGACTGTCCCAACCACGCGAATTAATCGCAACAAGGTTCCAAATTGGGCCATTTATACCTTGCAGTTCGCCCCACATTTGATCACTTGCGGCACTTTGCCTTTGTCCATATTGGGCAATAAGGTCAAAAGTTACACCATTGTGAGTAAAGTTGGAAGCGTCTACGCCAAGCGATGTTAGCGCAACAACAAGGCGAGAATTTTCTGTCGACTGCGCTTGATTGCCCAGTCTTACCTCGTATCTGAGTGTTGCAGGATTAAAGACACGGTTAAGAGGGTATAGCCCATCTGCATTTTGTGTGCTGTTTGGGTCTGTAGTTATACCAACATTTATTAGCCTTTCGCCAATTTGGTAGATATACGTTTCAAAATATCCATATGGTACAGGATGCCCGGCGCGAGCAAGAGCAAGCACTGCCCATTCGCCGCCAACAGAACCAAATTGCGGTGCAGGAACAACGTCAACGATTCTGTTTAGCCCGCGTGTCATTGCGGCCTGCCAAGTGATGTCATATACGAGTGCATCTATGGCAGCGCGAAGTATCGTTGTTGTATCATCGACCATCGCTTGTGTTACATCTTGATTGTCGCGCACGGCAACTGCGTCAGCTAATGCGGTTTGCATTGCTGCCCATGTTGCGGCGGTGTAGTCTTCTTGTACTAAGCCTTGCGCTTCTGCAATTGCAGCAATCAGTTCTGTTTTATCAACAGGCGGTAATTCTGCCACAGCAATTCTAACAATTGGGAAGTCTTGTTGATGATGTATGATGGCGTTTGGTTGTTGCATAATTACTGTACGGGTTACCCTGCCCGCTGTAAGGGCATAACTGCCCGATACTGTGTTTGCCGGAACAGTAAATGTTATGGTTCTTAGCAATTCGCTGTTGGCACTTGCACTAAGCGACTGCACCTGGGGTAAGCCGAGGATATTTGTATTAAATCGCATAAATGCGTTTATTCCACCCGTAGGGACATTAAATACCCCATCAATCGTAAGCGTAACCACTGTCCCGGGGTGAATAACCGCCGGCGAAACAGTTATGGTAAACGGGCTTACTCTTAAAGCGGCTTTTGCGTTTTCGAGTGCTTCTATTGCCGAGGCAATGCTTGCGACTGTTGGTTCCGGCGCGGCAAGTGCCGTTTCCGCCGCTGCAATGGCTTGCTGCAAGGTGTTAATCGTAACTTCGGTATAGTTGCCGGACACAATGGCTTTGCTTAATGCAACAAGTGCTTCCAGCGCAGTTGTATCAACCGGCCCGTCAACCGGTGTGCCAATTGTTATTGGGATGTCTGGCAGAAGGGATGAATCACGTCTAAACGTAGGGGCATGTCCACCAAATCTTGTACCCTCATCAGTTATATTACGGTGAATGCCAAAACCCGTACCAAAGCCGAATATTGCAGTAGGCATATTACCATTTGTAAAATAGAAATATCCGTCTACGTTTGGTGCTGTAAAAGTCATGGTGTGTGCATTTATAAATGTGTATTGTGCGCCGGCTCCAACACGTGTGTTATTAAATGTGTATTCAATTCTATTGCCTGCAACTTCGCCCCAGCCCGGCAGTGTCGGGTTATAGATATTACCCATTTTAGGTGCAGGGGTAAACAGCCCTTCAAACCTTAGCGTAAAGGTATCACCCGGGTTTATAGGCTGGCCTGGGCTTGTAGTGTTTGCAAACACAGGGGTTATTTGTGCTGCGCGCACCACTTGGTAATCACGCCGCCCGGCACTGTTTGTAACGCGCACAATATTATTACCAGCAGAAACAGAAACGTTATAGAACCCTTCTTCTATAGATACTGGTTGCCACGTTCCCATTACTCCATTTATCACATGGGCAACGTCAACAGACGATACCCATAAAGCATCAACAGGGAAATAGCCATTATCCTGCGTGTTAAGATAGTATACCGTGTCAAACTCTGTATCCCAATTGCAAAAATTAACAGAACCTGTGTTGCCGCCTACTGTAATAACAACCACACTTCTGCGTACGGGGTTTGTGGCCGCAAACAGATTGTCGTTGCCAGCGTTAAAGTTGCGGATAGCATCGTAATAAACTTCAATAATTACTGTGCCAGATTGCATTGCTGTAATGTCAAACCAGTTACTTTGGTTTGGGACAGGTACAATGTTAATAACATCGCTGCCATATAAAACATTTACATGAAAATCTGGCTGAACAATCATGTTTGTTGTGTCGCCATTAATAATTTCCCAAGCGGCACGGAAACCACGGAGCCTAAATGTTTCGTTTGCAGCCATAGTTAGATGGTTTCTTTCGTTGATGTTAACCATAGTACTTGCTTCCATGCGTAGTGCAAATGCAGCTGGAGCTACGTCATGTATTTGTGTTTGCGGGTCTTCATCATTTTCGAATGTTACAGTAACCCTTCCGGCGTTTACAAACCCCGTGCGGGTTATCTTATCGTCCATTGATACACGATAATGTGTCCCACCAAGTGGGAAGCCAAATTCGGACATACCATTGCCCAAAGCATGATAACCATCCCTGACTAGCGGCGTAATTTGATGGAAATTGCCTTGCGCAAATACCTGAACATTTGCACCGGTAGGGGCAGTTATAATAAATGGTGAAGTTAAAGGCTGACCCTTTACGGTTACTTCAAAGGTGATTGGTGTGCCTGTTTCTACTCTATTTCCTGCAAAGCCCGTCATCAATTGAGCTGTTATTGTAGCGGTGCCTGCTGAAACAGCAGTGATTTCGTTATTTAATGTATCGTTGGCTGTAGCGACATTGCTTGGCGCAGGGTGCTCTTGCACCGTTACTACGGCTTCGTTAGATGAAGTCCAGCGGATAAATCGGTTTGCATTCAGACCTGCGCCATGCTGGGCAACAGATAAGGTTAAACTATCCCCTGAATCCAACTCCACGTTTGACAAAATTTGCATACTGAGCACGGGTGTTACAGTAAAGTCAAAATACACTGGTGCACCTATATCTACGCCGTCGCTTCTAAGTTGTGCATATATTCTTGCCGTTCCTACGCTGTGTGCTGTGGCATTGTTGGTTAAGCCATATCCTGCGGCAGACGTTATTACAGCGGGGTTAGTTGAAGTACGGATTATTTCTGAACCGATGATACCGCCGCCCGCAGGCGCAAGTACGACCGGGGTACCCAGCGTAGCACCTTCTACTAATGTTCTGTTGGCATTGGCTGGTGCAATGGTAAGCCCAGTTAACGGGCTTACAGTAATGGTAAATACAATAGGGTCGCCAACTGGCGTATCGTCACTAATGCGCACCAACTGTGCTGTACTGGTAGTTACACCTGCGCCCACAGCAATTGCATTGGCATTATTCCACGGAGAGAGAGGGTTTGGCAGCGTTGCAACTGCAATATCCGCAATGGTTCTGTCAACCCTGTATCCGGTGAAGTTTGCACCGGCAGGGTAGGCCGTTACATTTAGGTTTATATTAGTGGCACCCTGAATAGCGGCTCTGGTACCGTCATTGGGTGCTGCGGTAATTGTTATGCCGGTTGTTGAAGGTCTTACGGTAATAGTAACATTTACAGGATTGCCAACAGGCGCGTCCGTAGCTTCGTTTATTAACCTGGCCGTAACTGCCGCGCTGCCAATTGATACTGCCGTTACAGAAGCAGTGAGTGGATTATCTATATTTTCGGCTATAGTCAGCACAGAGTCATTAGCAGATGCCCATTCTATCCTGTGCCCATAAAGGGTAGCCCCCAAGTTTGCAGGAAGTAAACTAATGCCAAAGTTACTGGATTGACCCACCGTCTTAGACACCATTAATGACACGTTCCAGTCACGTGCTATGCCGCTTGGGTTACCGACTGTAATGGTTGCGTAGCTGGTAATTGCGCCACTTGTTGCGGTCAAAATAATTGTGCCTGATACTTGTTCTGGATGTATGCTTACAAGCCCATCCACAAGCGTAGTCCCAGGGTGTATTGCAACCGGATTATCTCCACCTTCTGCAAGACCTAGTATTACAGGCTCGTAGGGTAAGTTTTGTCCTAATTGGTCTTGCACTACTGCAGTAAAAGTATGCGAAGAACCGCGAAACATTTGACGCGTGTTGGGTGTAATTTCTATACTGGAAGGCACATTGACAGGTGCTTCTTCCCCGCTTAAAAGCAAATTAGTGGCCCAAGCAATCTGCTGTATCGTTGCCAATGGGTTAATACTTACCGCAAGGGCAGCCGCTCTGGCAGATGCAGTTATATTTGGTGCAAATAACGCACGAATCAAGTCAGACCGGTCTTGCATAACAAATGGTGGAGCACCACCCCATCCGCTGCCTATGCCGACATCCGCACCAAGCCCGTATACCGTGAACTGCCAGCGAATTACATCGCCATCATTGGCTAGCCAAGAACCTGCGCCAACAGGAAGCAGAACGTTGTTGACAGTAATCATCCACCCGGAAGTGTTTGTAAAGTCAAACTCACTAAGGTTGCCGCCCTCAACAGCATCATTCCATTGAAAATTGTTTATCCATGGGGTTCTGTTTGCAAGATAACTGGGTAAAGTTACAAAGCCCCTGTTAACACCGTGCACACTCGCCAAATAAAAGCCTGATGGCGCACCGGTTATTTCTAGCCGATTAGTGTACTCGTTCCAAGTAGTAGCCCATGCACTTGCACGGATATTGGCCTGATTCAATGCCTCAACTGTAGCGTGCGCCGAAGTTAATCCGGCAGGCAACGTTACCGCCATTGGCTCCAAATAAAAACCATGTCCTAAGTTGTAGCCTTCAATGGATACGAAAACCGTGATATAGTCGCCGTTTGCTGGAACAATTGCGTCATAACTAGGTTGTGTGGCTTGCGAAGAAGGTTCTTCGTCTGCCTCATAATCAGGATACTCCACTTCGGGGTAATCCGCCTCGGGATATTCTTCTTCAGGATATTCTTCTTTAGAATATTCCGTTTCAGGATATTCTTCTTCCTGATACTCTGGCTCGTATGTGTTTGTATACGCAGGAGCCTGGGCATAATCCGCAGACATAGGTACCGATAAAAGACCAAACACCATAACAAAAGCCAACATAATCGCAAGCAACCGCGACATTAATTTTGTCTTTTTCAAAATTAAGTTCCTCTCTATTTGTTGTAAACTACATGTCTACAACTCGATTTGTTCTCTTGCTTCAACTGTTTCGCTAAAATGTACAGGAATTTCACTTTCTGCGGCAACAAGCACCTCCTGTCCTGATAATAGACTCCCGGAAAACAAAAAAACACATTCCGCACACAACAACGGAATGTGTTTATATTCATGGTATGTAGAAAACACCATAAAGACACATAGCTCCGTCCGGGGAAGCTAAAAATGTGTCACAGCGTATCTGACTTATCGGTAGCGATTATAAACCGCACCGCATTACAGTGACCCGCTCGCAGGGATTCTCACCCTATTCCGCTTTTTTCAAGGCATATCGTTTCGACGATACCCCTCTGAATGTGACAACATCTATTTACTTGTCTCTTTATTATCGTGATATTTTCATAATTGTCAACTATTTTATTATTGCGCTGTTTCTATCGCGCTAACATCCAACGATACATTTGTTTGGCATAGTCCCATAATTACAGCACCATCGTCTACAATAAAGGCAGGTGCACATACATTGCCGGTTACATCTGCCGTAGAGGTAAAATGCAGGGCATTGCGACAAACTATATTGCCGGTAACACGGCCCGCAATGCGTACAGAGCTTGCTTCAATATCACCATCCACATAGCCAGTTTCACTTACAATTAATACGCCGTCAATTGAAATATTGCCTACTACCGTACCGTCTATCCGCATAGATTCGGCATCGCTACACGAAAATTGAGCCGCACTTATAGTAAAACCGCTGCCAATAACCGTGCCTGTTGGTTTAGTAAATTCATCTATCGTACGTGAACGTGCCATTGTTTATCTCCTTATGAAAGATGCTCGTGCATGAACGGCCTGGGGTCTACCGGGCGACCATTTACATGCACCTCGAAATGCAAATGCGGCCCCGTACTGCGGCCAGTGCTGCCTACATGGGCTATAACATCGCCACGGGATACATGCTGCCCAACCGTAACCACATTGCGAGTGTTATGGGCATACAAAGTGGATATTCCATCACCATGACTAATTATAACAGTGTTGCCATGCCCATTGCGCCAGCCAGAAAAAGCAACTATTCCTCCGCCTGCCGCATGAATATGCGTGCCTGTTCTGGCCGGAATGTCTACACCATCATGATGCTCGCTTCTGCCGCCAAAAGGCCCCCTGCGCCAGCCAAAACTAGAACTTATTTTACCGCTAACCGGCCACAAAGTTGGGAAATTACTCAAGTACGAATCCATTTGTGTACGGTATGATTCAAAGCTTTCCATCAATTTGCGCTGAACCGCTAGTTCGTCCAGCAAAGTTTGCAAATATCCTTGTACCGAATAATATGTCACACTAGTAGCCACGGCACCAACAGACATAAGCCCAATGCCCGCTTCCTCCACATAAGCCTCTTCATCCACTGTGTGGATAAGAGAATACGTACGCAAATATGCCTGCGATCCTTCCAGTTGCTCCAGAAGATTGGCAACAGGGGGAATTATTGCGGCACGGCTGCTTAATCCGGCAATTGCAGCCTGAAGATCGTCGTCAAATTCACGAATTTTTCTTTCGATTATATCTACCTGTTCTAAAATGACCTCAAGTTCTGTACGATGGTTATGCGCTTGTTGATCCAGTGCAGTTTGTGCATGGTGCTCTCGTTCATTGAGTTCTTCATAAATTTGGATTGCAGTTTCTATTAAATTATCCTGCACTTGCTCTGCATGCGCGCGAAATTCGTAAAAATTTTCTTCCGTTACAACCAGTGTTTCTTCCAAACCTTGTGCCCTGCGTTGAAAATAATTGGAACGCTGCTGCAAGCCGGTAAGCACGGCAGTTACAACAAAAATGGCTATTAAAACACTGTACAATATTGCCCGCGGAACACGGAGCGTTCTTGTTTTACCACTGCTGTACGAAGGAACAACCATAAGAGAAATGTATTTTTTTTGCTTATGTGAGCTATTATTGATGAACTTGTTGACATTTTTGACAGATGGGCGGCGCGTATTATTCTGTGATATACGCTTGAAAAACATACATGTACACATCCTTTTTTGATTTGCTGAAAGATATATTACCATGCTGTAAACAAAATTTCAAGCATAAATTACATTTTGGTGAATTATTTATTAAGAATTTGTTAAGCCAAAGTCGTGCCTACTTTA
>Ga0209755_10007102_pt1:7500-10000 | contig 12206 bp, 11 predicted proteins | sample TergutCo191P1_FD_187301 | JGI IMG/M metagenome (GOLD analysis project Ga0209755, IMG submission 187301) | Cornitermes sp. P1 segment gut microbial communities from Petit-Saut dam, French Guiana - Co191P1 (SPAdes) (version 2) | ecosystem: Host-associated > Arthropoda: Insects >... | reverse complement strand
CCGACCGCAAGGACCCCCAAGGCCATGGGGTGTTCCGGCCAAGTGCTCAAGTGCCCGACCAGTCGTGCTAGCGCGTTGAGGGTGCCCCCTCATAGGTAGATCGACAGCTGCTAACAGAGCCCCAAGTCGTGCTCGTTCGCCTGAGAAGCCGCTTTCCGGCCGAGACGGGGGATCCGGCCGGGAAAAATCGCCGGTGTCGTGCTTGTCCGAGGGCGAATCGTTGTCGGTCGTGGTCGGGGGAACCGCCCGGCAAGCTACTGGCGTCCCCCGTAGTTGCAAGCTGCCGTTGTGCCCTTCTTGCACTCGAGAACCTTGAAGAAGGGCCTGGTAGTGGTACGAACATGGAGCGGCATACCGAGTAATTCAAGTCCTACTCAGGCGTGGTAGTGGTACATGGAACTGATTACCGATTATTTTCAAAGTCCTACACGGGCGTGGTACGAACATGGGGCGGGATACCGAGTATTTGCAAAGTCCTAATCAGGAATGGTAGTGTTAAATGGCCCTGCATATCGATAATTTTTCAAAGTCCTACTCATCGGTGGGGTGTGCTAGGGTTTGTCTGTTTGGCTTTCGGTCAAGTGCTCTAGTGCGCGAAAAGATGTGCTAGCGAGAGTAAAATCGACTACTGCGAATAGACGCCGTGGTCTCACTCGTTCGCAGACTTCGCCATCCCCAAGCAGGACAGGGGATCCGGCTGGGAAAAGTCGCCGAAATCTAGCTCCTCCAAGGCCGATTCCCTTGCCGGCAGGGTCTGGCGAAGTGGCCGTGTGAGGAAACTGCGTTCCCTCCACACCCAATCGAATGCTGCAATGTTGGTCCAGTCGAATGACGAAGAGCGTTACGACGTCTGTCTGAAATCCGTGAAGAAGGACGAGGTTCGAAAGAAAGGCCGTATTAGGGTTCGCTCTTTGATGGCAGCACTTGTGTAAACCTTGTACTCGAGATCTCGGAGGCCAACGCTGGCCAACCGGCCCGCGAAAATGGCCTTCATCGTGCTCCTCCAAGGGCGAATTCCTTACCGGCAGTGGCTGGAGACGTTGCCGCGATAGGAAACTGCGGCGCGCTCCAGTCGAATGCCGCTACGTTGGTACATTTTCTCGTTACCAGTGGGACATCGTTAGCGCGCCATCAATTACCGACCAAATAACAATGACGAAAACAACAATTAGACAAAGACAGAGACAACAAAGAGATCGCTGTCTCCTGTGGAATAAACACGCGTGTTCGAAAGATTTCATCGAGGCCCGGAAAGGAGTGACCAAGTGCGTTTTGAAATGTTTCTGAATACCTTGAAGAAAGTATCGCCAATGATAGGCGAAACGCGTCAAACGGTTACTCCTTGTTAATGGCGTTAGTTGATGACCGCACTTGTGTCACTCTTGCACTCGAGCTCTCGGTGCTCGACGCCGGTAGATCGGACCGCGAAGGGCGTGGGTCGTTACGGTCAAGTGCTCAAGTGTGTGACAGGTTCGTGCGTCTGGCGAAGAGAGTGCGTCTCCTCATAGGTATATCGACTACTGCTAACAGAGGTCTGGTTCGTTACCGTACTCCAGCCTGTCTGCTTGCCGGCCGGGACGGCAGATACTGCCGGGAAAATTTGTCTTCTTCGTGCTCGTCCGAGGCGAATCCGTTACCGGCAGTGGCTTGGGACGTGGCCGAGAGGAGAGACTGCGGCCCGCCTAAGTCGAATGCCGCTACGATGGCACATTTTCTTGTTACCAGTGGGACATCGTTAGCGCGCCGTCAACTAACGACCAAATGACAACAATGACGAAAGCAACAGTTATGCAAAGACATAGAGATAACTAGAGATCACTGTCTCCAGTGGAAAAAACACGCGTGTTCGTAAGTGTTCAGCAGGGCCCGTAAAGAAATGAACAAGTGGGTTGAGAATTATTTCTGAAACCTTGAAGAAGGAATCGGCAATGATAGTCGAAACGTCTCAAACGGTTTCTCCTCGTTAGTGACGATAGTTGATCGCTGCACTTGTGTCACTCTTGCACTCGAGATCTCGGTGCCCGACGCCGGTAGGTCGGACCGCGAAGGGCGTGGGTCGTTACGGTCAAGTGCTCAAGTGTGTGACAGGTTCGTGCGTCTGGCGCAGAGAGTGCGTCTCCTCATAGGTATATCGACTACGGCTAACAGAGGTCTGGTTCGTTACCGTACTCCAGCCTGACTGCTTGCCGGCCGGGACGGCCGATACTGCCGGTAAAATTTGTCTTCTTCGTGCTCGTCCGAGGCGAATCCGTTACCGGCAGTGGCTTGGGACGTGGCCGAGAGGAGAGACTGCGGCCCGCCTAAGACGAATGCCGCTACGATGGCACATTTTCTTGTTACCAGTTGGACATTGTTAGCGCGCCGTCAACTAACGACCAAATGACAACAATGACGAAAGCAACATTTATGAAAAAGACATAGAGATTACTTGAGAACACTGTCTCATGTGTGAAAAAACAGGCGTGTTCGTAAGTGTTCGGGAAGGCCCGTAAAGAAATGA
>Ga0209755_10007101_pt1 | contig 12208 bp, 9 predicted proteins | sample TergutCo191P1_FD_187301 | JGI IMG/M metagenome (GOLD analysis project Ga0209755, IMG submission 187301) | Cornitermes sp. P1 segment gut microbial communities from Petit-Saut dam, French Guiana - Co191P1 (SPAdes) (version 2) | ecosystem: Host-associated > Arthropoda: Insects > Digestive system >... | reverse complement strand
CCTCACCCTTACCGTTACCCGAAACACCATCCGACAAATACAAAGCCGCATCATCCCGATCAACTTTCGTTGAAACCTGCACCCATTCAGCAACCGCCCCCGCCGGCAATTCCGCAACGTTCATAGTATTAAGTTTTTCCAGAGCGACATTAAGCATTTTTCCTGTAACAGCCCGATGAAGCTCCCCTTGCGCCTCAATAGTTTTTCGTATCTCAGTTTGTTTTAACCCCTCATGATACTTGTCATAATCCACAGCTCTTTCCTTCCAGCGGTATTCAGCCGCCCAATTACGCCAGCTCCGATATTTCTTTTCACGTTTAGCCACATCAGGTTCAAAAGCGTCAACAGCCTTTCGGATATTCCTATCAGCCTTCAAATCCCGATACACACAAAACGCCGCAAAAGCCTTCGCACTCTCCCCGCTCAACATCTCCCAACTTTCAAAAGGAAGTTTCCCCGCCATCGCTTCCTCGATGATTTTGTCGTTTTCAGTCATGCTCAAACCTCTTCTTTTTCAGGTGAAAACAAATCACCATCGACAGAATTAGAGGTAGAGCATACAGAGTTTGAACAAACAAGGTTTGCAACATCAGAAAAAATCCGACCTTCTCTCTTTTCAAGCCATAACTCAATTTCCGATTTTTTATACCGAACAGCCCGATTTAACTTATGATGCGGAATTTCTTTATTCATCGTGTACCGCCTGATAGTCTGCACCGAAAGCTTTAACATCATAGCCACCTCATCAGCAGTCAAATAATCATCCACAAAAAGCCCCCAAACCTTTTTTTCAAAAACGAATTAAAAACCCATATTAAAAAAATAGGCTTCAACGAAAATAAAAAATATACGAGTTTTACGCAATTTTCTAAAACAGCCTGAAAAGAAAAAAGCAAAAAAAAAGGACTTCCGATTGCTCAGAAGCCCTACAAAATAATATTGAAAACGTATTATTTACGTTTCCTTTTCTTTTTTTTCAATCTTCTCTTTAGTTTGTTCTGCAGTAGTATAAGCCACTTCAACAACTCTACCGTCATGCAACTTCAAAGAAACCCCGGCATTCCCATACTTCAAACCAGCAGCATTAGCAAGCAATTTTGAAATAATCTCCTCGATTTTCGATTGGTTCATACCTTATCCCTTTTTTTCTTTTCAGTATGATCATCAATCCATTTACAAATAATATCACGTTTAAAAGCAACCCTTTTACCAATTTTTGTACGTTGAATATCCAGACGATCAAGAGTAGACAAACAAATCCCCAATACAGCCGCCGCCTCTTTCCGGCTTAAAATATCAGGAACACCCAACTCATTTTTCATAACAGCCCCCAACCCATTGATTTATTATTCAGTTATTCCAACTGTTTTATAAAAACAAATTAAGACTAAACCACAGAAAAATAAATAAGAGTTTTACGCATAGTTCCCAAGCTGGCACATAGACTGGCACATAAACTGGCACATAAAATTACTTCTCAATACTCTTTAATGTGTCTAAATACGTCAAAAAATAAAAAAAATGTTGACAAAATCTAAATATTACGCCATAATATGCTTAGATATTATTAAATATGAGGGAAAAGGTATTCTGTAAATCTGTTGGCTCAGCCTTCGAAGGTTCAAATCCTCCACTCCCCAAAAAAAACCTCAGTGTATTAGAACCGAAGCATTACCTCTCTAAAACCTCAGCGCTTTGAGTACCTTGCTGAGTGAATCGCTAATACCATACGGAGCGTTTCGTTTGATTTCTCCGCCGGTGTCCCATAGGATGGGGCACATTCCGTTGTCAAGAGCGGTTTGAGTGACGGCTGTCATCCAGCGAACGCGTGACGGCTCATCTTTGTTTCTCATGTTTACGCCGTATTCGCCGAGTATTACGGGGATGCCTCTGTCAATGAAGGGCTCTCTAAGTTTAAAAAACAGAGTCTCAAGTTCTTTATAATCTTCGCGACTTCCCCATTCGCGGCGGTTTTTACCCCAAGAGGCGTCTTCGTCAAGAATGCAAAATGTAGCGGGGGTGTAATAATGGAGAGAAAGAAGCAGTTTGTGTTCCGGCTCGTCATTTGGCATTTTAAAAAGAGGATCGGCGGTGTTTTCAAAGTCTGTCCAGTAACCGGAAACAAGCAGGAAGCGGTCAGCGTTATTAGAACCTGTACCGCGCACTGTGTCAACAAAAGTTTGGTTTAACATATTGAGGATTCGGAACGCTTCGGGTTTAGCGCCGCTGGTTGCCGGATTCCATCTGTTCCATAAATTGTCGAAACCCACCTCGTTCATCGCTTCAAGAATCAATTTGCCGGAATGGCTGCGGAAGCGATTTGCAATCTGAGTCCACACAGCTTTGAATTGCCGATTGGCGCCGTCAGGATCGACTCCCGCTTTTAGTATCCAGCTTTTCGGGCTGGTGCCGCCGTCATGATGCAGATTCAGAATGCAGTATAAATCTTCGTCAATTATCCATTTTACAACTTCTTCAACGCGATTCATCCGGACAGGATCAATCGTAAAATCAGGGGCCGGCCCCAAAAATTCCGCCCATGTTACGGGGAGTCTGATAGTTTTGTAACCGTGATTTTTTAAAGCCTGAATAAATTCCTTTGTGATAAGAGGGTTTCCCCAGCCTGTTTCGCCTGCGGGAGTATTGCTTACATGATTGTTTATTGCATCCAGCGTGTTGCCGATATTTACGCCGATACCCATGCTCTTAACAAAAGTAAAGGCGGGATTGTCGGGCAAGGGGTTGAGTTGTCCGCCGCCGTTTGACGTTTGGCAGGATGTAATTGCGGAAACAACTAACACGATTAATAATAAGACGATTAGTTTGTTTGTTTTCATGAGACCAGTATAAAATAGTTTAACTGATTTTGCAACTTACGGAACCTGCGGCGCGGCGATGTCATGATACGAATAATTCTCATAAGCGGCTTTCATCATCACTGCGAGAACTTCCGCGTGCTTTTCGTTTCTTGGCTTTCCTGTCACACGGTCAATAAGGCCGAATTTTTCACCGGGGTTTGAGTTAACATTGTCAGGATTACTGTGAAAACCGTTGTTGTCCCAATATACAGGAATAATGCCTGAGTCAACGGCGTATTTGGTAACGTATTCCATGTAGTATTTACGGTATGCCTCCTGTCCTACAATATGAACGGCGCCGTATTCGCCCATAATTATCGGAATGTTGATTCCTGTAAACCATGTTTTTAAATTGTCAAACTGTCTTCTGACATTGGCTTCGTTTCCCCAATGACCGCGAATCGCGTTTTGCCCCCAGACTTTTTGCGTGCCTGAACCGGTAAAATCGTAAGGGTCGTAAAAATGCACTGTGACAATGAGCCTGTTATCCGCTGTGTCTTCCGGCAAAACCAGTTGCTGCGCCATACTTGGTCTTGTAACAAGGCATGGAAGAACAAGGTAACGATTTGAATTTTTTCCGCCTGTCAAGCGCACCGTATCTACAAAGAGTTTATTTAATTCGTTTACGCGGGCATACTGTTTAGTAATATCCTCATTTGTTGTAGTAACAAGAACGCCGCCGTGAGTGCCGGAGTTTGGATACCCCCAGTTTCCGTCGTGTAATTCATTAAACGCTTCAAACATCAGATAATGATCTTCGTTTATAAATTTTTGGGCGATTTGCGACCATACCGCGGTGAACCTCGCGTCAATCTCGTCTTTTTTCGGGCTTTCCAAAGCGTCGCGCCTGACGGACAGCCAGTAATTGCTGTCCGCGCCGTCATGATGAATATTGATCATCGCCTTCATTCCGGCGTCGCGGACATAGCCCGCGATTTCAGCGACACGGTTAAGCCATGCAGAGTCAATCGTGTAATCAGGCGCAGGGCCTATTTTATTTAGCCATGTAACAGGGATACGGACTAAACCGAAACCCTGTTCGGCAAGCCCGTCCATTAACGCCTGAGTGGTAACAGTCGGCTGCCAGGCTGTCTCAGACGGATTTCTGCTTGAGTGCCCGTCCATTGTATTGCCAAGATTCCAGCCAATTCTCATGGAGCGCGCGTAATCGGTGAGTTCAGAGTTAAAAATAGTGTAAGACGCTTTCAGTTCTTCACTGTCAGCCAAACCTTCCATTTTAGCGATTGCTCTTAGAGTAGAGGCTTCGCTTATTCTGACCGTATTTGAATAAAGCGTTCCGTTCTTTGCAGGATCTCTTCCGTCTAGGGTGTAGTAAATTTCCGCGTCTTTTGTTGAACATCGCAGAGTTACATAACTGCCGCAATAAGGCAATACTCCGCTTTCAATATTTACTGTCGGCGCTGACGTTTGTTCTTTAGCGTCTCCTTCTTCGGGACATGAAACCGTAAAAAGCGCCGGAATAATTAAAACTAAAATGAATAAAAACCGTTTCATAAAACACTCCGATTAAAACAGAAAAATTACTGCCAGACAACTCCGTCTATCATGGCGCGAAGATCCGCGCTTATATTAAAAGGCGACGAGCGCTCGACATCCGCCATTCCTTTATTGTACGCCCTCATGCCTGTATCCCAAAGAATCGGGCAGATGCCCAAATCAACGCATTTTTGCGTAACGGAGAGCATCCAGTCAACGCGGTTTGCGGAATTTTTTGGGGTGCCTGAGACAGCGCCTGAACTATTATTGATATTCACAGCGTATTCGCCGATGATTACTGGAATGTTATATTTATCAATAACATTCACTTTTACTTTATCAAAAAGATTTTTAAGCTGATTTTTGTTAGCTGACGTTCCCCATGTAGGCGCGTCTCCTCCGCAGAAATTCCAGGGAGTATAGTAATGAAGCGAAAGTATTATCCTGTTTTCGATTGTGTCTTCGGGCATATTAAAAAAAGCGCCCCAATTATCAATTGTCATGTCGATATCTGTCCAGTAACCCGGGACAAGCAGGAGGCGCTTGGCGTTATTGCCGCCCGTTACGCGCACTGTGTCAACAAAGGTTTGATTAAGGGTATTTAATAAATAAAACGCCCTTGTTTTATTAGCGATGTTTGGATCATTTCTCGGCCAGAGCTTGTCAAACTGCGGCTCGTTCATTCCTTCAAAAACAAGCAAGTGCGAAGCATAATTGAATGTTTCCGCGATTTGCCGCCATAAAGAGGCGTACTTTTTCAATATTTCTTCTTCCTGCTCAATAAAGCGAATCTCTTCTATCCAGCTCTTGTTTACAATGTCAGCGCCGTCGTGGTGGACATTGAGTATGCAGTACATATCCTCTTCAAGTATCCAGTCCGCTACCCTCTTTACACGGTCCATCCATGACGTATTAACCGTGTAATCAGGAGCGTCTCCGATATAATCCGCCCATGAAACAGGGAATCGCACCGTTGTAAAACCGTGAGATTTTAAAGACTTGATATAATCCTGTGAAACCGCGGGATTACCCCAGCCTGTTTGTGTCGCTACCCTGTTTGAATCTAAACTGTCAAAACTATTGCCGATATTAACGCCGAGTTTCATCTCACGAACGGCGGCTATCGCTGTTTTTAACGGGTCATTACCGTCATCGGGCTCCTTAATTTTCGTGTTATCACCCGGCTTGTCATTGTCAACAGGACATGATACCGCAAGAAATATTACACCAAGCGATAACAGCAATAACTTTCGCATAACACTCTCCTTCTGTAAAATCAGGGCGGCGAAATGTCGTTAATATGATAATCGCCGTCTACCGCCTGCATAATCGCGGTAAATACTTCATTATGTTTATGAGCGGGCACTGAATTATCCGGGGCGCCTGTAGCGCGGTTAAGGAGGCCGAATTTATAAGCTGAATTATCGCCTTCTTCGGCTGTATTGTCATGGAAATCTCCGTTATCCCAATACACGGGAATTAAGCCGGAATCAACGGCGTATTTAGTAACATATTCCATGTAATATCTTCTGTAATCTTCAAAACCAATTTGATGAACAGCTCCGTATTCACTGAGAATTACGGGAATATTTTGCTCGGTAAATTTATTTCTGAGTAAATCAAATTGATCTTTAATATAACTTTCATTATCGGCGGCAGAAACAGCTTTACTGCCCCATTTATTCTGCGTTCCCAAAGTAGTAAAGCCCTGCGGCTCAAAGAATCGGACAGATACAAGAAGTTTGTTTTGATCATCGGAGGGAGCTACAGCCTGTAAATTGTCATTTGGTAAAACAAAACCGGAAATTAAACTGAAATTTGTTACAGGAAGGACAAGGAAACGGGTTTTGTTTTTTCCGGCGGATTGACGGACTGTATTCACAAAGTTTTGATTTAGCTGATTCATAATGCCTTGCTGCTCGGGAATAACAGGATCATTCCTGTCCAATTCGCTGAACGCTTCAAAAACAATAAATCCGTTTTGTTCGTCGGTTAGGTTAATAGTGTTAAATTTTGCGGCTATTTTAGTCCATGCTGAATTGAAACGGCTGATTATCTGATTGTCATCATAACCGTTAAACGAAGCCTGATCCAAAGTAAAAGTGATCATTATAAATATTCTGGTCGACGTGCGGGATACAACGCTTTGCGCAATATTAAACGCCTTATTAAGCCCTTCAGCTTCGCCATCTACGTCATTCCATGTAAGCGGAATCCGCGCTAAATTAAAACCGTAATTTTTAACGCCGCTTAACATCGTTTGAATTTCAGCGTTTGAAGTATCTTCAAGTTCGCTCATCGTTTTGCCCAAATTCCATCCAATACGCATAGAGAGAGCGAAGTCAGTTAATTTATTGCTGAAAACAGCATAAGGCAGATCGATAACATGGCTGTCGACCATATCATTGATTTTTGTTACTACTTTTATTGTAGTGTCTCTTGTAATCCTGATAGGTTTCTCTTCATTTAAAATGCCGTTTGCTACAGGATCGCCGCCGCTGACAGTATAGTAAAGTTTCGTATTACCGGGAGGATTTTTAATTGTTACATAACCGCCGAAAAAACCGAACTCGTGGCCGACAGCCGGCGTTATCTGAAATAACTCAGCTTCATTCTGAGGACATGAAACATATAAAAAAACAGCGCTTATTAACAGAAAAAAGCATAAATTTCTTTTCATATTGTTACTCCAATTTAATTATAATTTCTTACGCCGAAAGTAAGAGATACCCGCCCCTTGTCAATAACCCAGTCGCGTCCCATTCCGACAGAACTGCCGTTTAAGCCGTCTTTTCTATTATCAAATGTCGTATAGAAAAAATTCATCTCATACCATACGTCGATGTAAAAATACTGAAAAGGCGTAAAACGGCAGCCGGCTTTTGCCAGAATTGTTTTTTCTTCCAGCTTGTTAAAGACAGGAGAGTCCACAGGATTAAAATCATAAGGTATATATGAAGGCATGTATTTCGCGAAAACATACGGTAAAATTTTATCATTAACATAATATTCAATTTGCAGCATTCCGGCCCAGATGAATTGATTGTACATTTTACCGTCAGGCGCGATGTAATCTTTTCCCGCGATATTCATAAATTCAAACGCGAAAAAGCCGCCGACATTAGGGATCAGCGAAAACCTTGGGTTTTCGTTGTAGCTGATAATCGCATTGCAGATTCCGTTTTTATTAACATTAACGCCCGCAAAAAGAGCGACAGGAACGCCGACATCACCGATTGAAGAGCCGCCAATCGTTGTATTTCGCTTGTAGCTTGGGCCTAATCCGCGGAAAAACCACTGGAGACCGCCGCCGATTTCATAATTATACTCGTTTGTTTTTGTTTCCCAGATAAAGTCAACGCCGACATACGGCCTAATCACTGCGCTTCCGATACTTATCCTGTATTCATATCCAAGTCCGAAGGCAAGAGGATTTTCTACAAGAGCTGTGGGGTTTGACATCTTATCGTCAACGCTGATTTCTCCGTAATTAATAGCTCCCAGAAATGAAAAAGTTAAATAATTAACAAGGTCGGGTCTCCACGCAAGATCCAATCCGCCAATCCATGAGTTGTCAGTATTTTCAGCTCCCGCTTTCCATGTTCCCGCTTTAAGCGTTAATTTTAATTCATCAGTGTTCAATCCCGCGCTGAAATTTCCCGCGACAACTACTTCTCTGCGGTTTAAATACAGCAGGTCTCTGCCTATTATCGAAGAAATTCCGATTCCGTTAGGGTTGTAATGGCTGTCAAAACGAAGCAGTGGCAAAAACATTTCATTTTTATCTTTTGCCGAACGGTTGGCGTAGATGGGATCAAAAACAGATTTAATTGATGCTTGTGAAAGCGTTAATTCCGGCTCAATGCCCGCCATGCGAAGCCAAAAATTTCCGTATTCGAGCTGGGCAATGAAGGTATCAAACCAGATGCTTTTCGCCTGATCCTGATTCCTTCCGCCGTACATGGACGGCAGCACCGCTCCGTCAGGACTGAAAGCGACTTCGCCGTAACCTCTCCACGCGTAAAACGCGGAATTGGCAAGTTTTAAGGAAACTGATAAAGTGTCGCGTAACGGCGGTATATTACGATCCGAATAAGGGGTAAACTCAAACCACAGACCGACATCGGTAACAGTGTAAAGCCCGGTTGTGCCGTTTTCTATATCGCCTGTAAATGTCGTATTGGCGTCAATCGTAAAATTATTATTTCCGAAAAACGGAACGTCAATATCAGCATACGCAAACGCCGCGCAAATAATTAAAAGCGCAGCGCCAATAATCTTTTTCATTTAACACCCCCCGCTTACATCGTAATGGTGAAAAATGCGCCGAATTGACTGCTGAATATATCACTTCCGACAATGTTTAGCTCATAACGAATGTCAATGGAGAAGAAATTAAAAGGAATTAAGAAACATCCTGCCATCGCCTTGATCATGTAATCGCCCGTTACATTGGTATGATGTCCGTCATTCTCCTGAAAGAGCGGCCTGTAACCACCCCGGACATAAGGCATAAATTTTTCAGCAATCAGGTATTCAAGCTGGGCAAGCACGCCGTAATCCATTCCTCTTCCGTTTCCCAATAAATCCGAAAGCTCAAACTGGAGAAAACCGCCGAAGTTTGGAATGAAGGAATCACGGCCTGCCGGTTCAAACCAGGAGACCATCACATTCATCAACATTTCATTATTTACATTGACTGACGCGGAGGCGCCAATCGGGATGACATTGTCCCAATCCAGAATTCTGCTGGAGGAAAGATAATCAAATCCTCTTGTAAAAAATAAAAGACCCGCTCCCGCTTCCCATACATTCTCATTTGTACTGGTATCCATCGCAAAATCAAAGCCCGCTTTGGGAGTCAGGATATAACGATCCGACAGCGGGATTCGATATTCTATTGAAAGGCCGGCATTGGCGGGATTTTTGCCGACATCCGTTTTTTCATAATTAATTCCGGCAAAACCGGTAAGATCGATTTTCAGATTATCGACAGGAGTAAATTCAAAATCAGCTCCGAAAAGCCAGGCATTTTCCGTATTCGCCGGAAGCGCCGGATCAAAAATCGGTCTTCCCGAATATCTTGACGCGGCCTTTACCGCGAAACTGAAAGAGTCAAACTCTCCGCCTGCCGCCAACATTCCTGTCATGTGAGTCCGAATCGCGCGGTAATCTTCGTCAACAAAGTCGCGGGTGATTCTGTTTCTAAGCAGGGGAAGCTGCTGGATATTGTAACGTTCCGTGTGCCACAACGCCCTTGTCTGGGATCTGCGGTAATACCAGCGTTTACTGCTTGCAGGGAACCACGTTGATCCCGCGTCCATCACTTCATCAAATATTGAAAAAAGAATTGCCTGTGTAGTTTGAAACACAGTCGTTGAACTTGCTATTCGGAAAAAATAATTTTTCCAGACAACATCGGCGGAAAAATCGTCAAAAGTTAAAACCAGCGGACGATTTTGCCAGTTGTTAAAATCATCCTGCTCATAATTTCCGCCTCTTGTATTGTAAACATTCCACCATGAAAAAGCCATGTTTGTAAGGGCAAGACGGACAGCGGGATTATCAGTATTATCAGGGTAAACACCCCGGTTTGCATTTGCAAACAGCGGGAACTTAAGCTCAATGCCTGCTTTTGTTTCCAATCCGGTAGCATTATTTTCTATATCCCAAACAAAGCCGGTAGTAGCTTCAAGGTTCATTGCGGCTTTTCCCCCCGTACTCAACAGGCTTCCCTGTTCAACAGGAACTTCCTGCGCGTATAAAACTGCCGCAAATATAAGAAACAACAGTGCCAGGCACTTTTTCATATCTCCCTCCTGATTGATATTTTTAATTTTATTTTTCCAAAGAGCGCAAGCGTAAATGCTTGTGCTTTTGGGAAAAATAATTTACCGCAAAGGCGCAGAAGGCGCACAAAGGTACTGCACCGCCGGAAGCGCCTTATTGCTCTTTGAAGTAAATTTCTTCACCTAACCATGAAATAATTAGTCTGACCGCTTATTACAAGCAGTCAGACAGTTTAAAGTTTATTTCACCTAATTAAAAAGAATGGAACTGATAGACAACACAGCTCCTTCACTGTTTGAAAAAATTTCAAAGCCTGTACACATTCCATTTGTATCTGCTACAGAATTTCCCATCCAGCTTTGCCAGTCACTTGTAAAGTTATAAGAAGCCGGTGAATTCTTACCCCATCCGCCTACCATTGCTTTTCCACCGCCTTGCATAAAGAATGAAATATTGGCGGCGCCAAGTGTTGAAACACTATCCAGATCAAATGTCAATACAAAATTTGACATTTCACTGATGTCAATTGGAGGATTAAATTCTACTTGTAAACGTAATTCATCACCATTGCCTGTATCTTTATTTACAACTATTTTTCCGCCTTCTACAGTGTGAGTAACGCCTTTTTCGTTAGCTACAATGGATACGCCGCTAGCGAATCCTTCACTTCCAAATATTTCAATTGGCCCAGCAGGTCCATCGCCCATTTCTGTTATTACAACACCGTTGAGCGTAAATGAGCCGGTTCCTTCTACTTTTATACAGATACCATTAAAGGTTGTTCTGTCAAGCGCGTCTCCGCTTCCACTCCAATAACTACCGCCGGAAAGATCAAGTGGCGAGCCATTGGCTACATCTCCCCAACCCCAACCCCATGAGCCGGTAGCGTCATAAACGCACTGTTTTGTTAATGTAATGCCGCCTGTAGTTTCAAAATCAAGAACAATTTGCGCAATTCCGGCTGGTCTTGGCGGGAAATAGATATAGATATAACCCTCGGTTGCATCCGTGAAAGAAACAGTATTATCCGGAGCTGACGTTGTTCCGCCATCGGTACCAGTTACAATCCAATTACCGTCATCTGTGCCGCCGCCGGGAGGAGTGTATGTGTCAAATTCGTAACCAAGGATGTAGAAGGCTGCCATTTTGCTTTGATCAACATAGATTTCAAACCCGTTAAGCTGTAATGATGTAGTCATTAATGGTTTTGAACCCCACGGTGAATCTTGTGTAAATAAAATGTCTAACGGACTTGTTCCGGTATTTCGTATCATTACCCATGCAGGATCAACAACACCTTCAATGTCCATACCATTGTTAACATACGTGCTGCTTGTAGGAGGTCCTTGCCATGTTAATACTGCTTTTCCATAACCGGAAATATCGTAAGGAGCAGCGACTTCAAACACCGCTCTGATAGCTTTATCTTCTTCCGCGGGAAGAACTCTTACGGCAGGTACTCCATTCAATTTACCGAGTTCTACAGCGCTGATTTCTCCGCCGGCAGCTGCCGCGGATACGCCGGTAACTTTGATGATTGATTCAAGAGCTACTGAAGCGTCTATTACCCATTGGTCTTCCAGCTCATCAACAGGATCGGGATCCTTTGGCGGTTCCGCGCCCTTTGGAAGGAATGTTACGCTTAACAACTCAAGTGTTGGCGTAGCGGCATCAACCTGGAAGTCAAAACCAATAGCTCTAAGAGTTGCTTTATCTACAGCAGGGTTTATCGTGCTTGGATCAGCAAAGTAAAAAGGCTCATTGTCCCATCCAAACCAACCTAAATAATCGTTTCCGCCGGTGAATTGAAGTTCACCACTAGCGTCAACAGCTGACTTTATATTCATATTGCCGCCGCCTTGGGGAGCATCCTTTGTGAATCTTATGTCTATAGCGGCAAAATCTTGACCTAAAGGATCAAAATGGACATATATTCTTTTTATATCTTCATGAGTAATACCATCTGTCCCAGGTGTCAACGGTAAAATCTTTTGACCACTGGCTGCATCTTTGGTATAAGCCATAAAAATGCCTGTTGCAGGAATAGGTGTACCAACTTCAGG
>Ga0209755_10007100_pt1 | contig 12208 bp, 13 predicted proteins | sample TergutCo191P1_FD_187301 | JGI IMG/M metagenome (GOLD analysis project Ga0209755, IMG submission 187301) | Cornitermes sp. P1 segment gut microbial communities from Petit-Saut dam, French Guiana - Co191P1 (SPAdes) (version 2) | ecosystem: Host-associated > Arthropoda: Insects > Digestive system... | reverse complement strand
GGCTTACTGAATCATCTCCTGTAATGACTCAAACGCGCTACGACGACGACATTACCGTAAAAGTTGAAACAGTAGGGCGAATGCTCCCCGGCGTTGAAGTTACAATCCGCAACCCCGAAACAGGCGAGGAATGTAATGATGGCGTTCACGGCGAGTTCTGCTGCCGAGGTTACAACACAATGAAAGGTTACTATAAAATGCCGGAGGCAACCGCCGCATGTATCGACAAAAACGGCTGGCTTCACTCAGGGGATCAGGGTATTAAAGACGCGAACGGAAATTTTAAAGTTACTGGGCGCATAAAAGACTTAATAATCCGCGGGGGAGAAAATATTTCGCCCAAAGAAGTGGAAGACTTTTTATACACAATGCCGGGTATTAAAGACGTGCAGGTCGCGGGAATTGCAAGCGAGAAATACGGCGAAGAAGTCGGCGCCTTTGTCGTTCTAAAACCTGATGTAACCATGACGGAAGAAGAAGTGCGCGATTACTGCCGCGACAAAATCGGAAGGTACAAAATCCCCAAATATGTTTTCTTTGTGGATGGTTATCCTCTTACATCTTCAGGCAAAATCCAAAAATACCTGTTACGCGAAATGGGGAACAAGCTGGTTAAAGAGAGGAACGGTTAAATAATATTCTCACGGAGAACAAAAAAAACTCTGTGTTCTTCGTGAGAAAAAATTATTAATTATTCTGTGAGTTTTTTATCTTTTTTATAAGTAATCACATGAATAACAACAACCATTGCGCTGAGAGCGAGTCCGAACAGGTCGGTTAAAAGCCCCGGGTCAATAAGCATAAGACCTGCGGCGATGGCAAGGAGGCGAAGCGGAACGCCGAGTTTTCTTAACATAAAGCCTTCTACGCCTATGGCGATGTTAAACATTCCAACGATAGAAGTGATTATTATCTGCACAAACGACAGCGGGGTGGTGCCGATAAAAAGCATTTCGGGGCTGAATACAAAAATAAACGGTACTATAAATGCCGCGATTGCAAGCCTTGTCGCGTTTACTGCCGTCAGCATTGGGTTTGATTTTGCGATTGCGGCTCCGGCGTATGCGGCAAGAGCGACGGGCGGCGTTATGTCGGCGAGAATTCCAAAATAAAAAACAAACATGTGAGCGGCAAGAAGCGGCACTTCAATTCCGACTGCCTTTCCTGCGTTCAATACCATTGGAGCTGTGATTGTAGCCATGATAACGTAGTTTGCCGTTGTGGGAACTCCCATTCCTATAACCAAACATGTTAACATCGTAATTATAAGCGCTATAAGAAGGCTTGTTCCGGTGGAAGCGAAAAAAGGATTGTTTACTATCGTTGTAAGCTGGCTTATCAATAATTGACCTATACCTGTAAGAGAAACAATTCCGATTATCGTTCCTGCAACAGCGCACGCGACTGCAACGCCTATTGTGTTTCTTGAACCGTGAGTAACGGCTTCTAAAAAACCTGACGGTGTAAAGCGCGTATCCTTTCTGAAAAAGCTGACTATAAAAGCGGACAGGACTGCAAAGCAGGCGGCATACGCCGGAGTGAAACCCAAGCCCATCAGCACTACCAAAAGCACGATGGGTAAAAATAAATAGCCTTTTGTCAGCAGCAAAGGAAGAAATTTCGGTATTGATTCTTTTGGCAGTCCTTTAAGACCGAGTTTCTTCGCTTCAAAGTGAACTACAAAGAAGATCCCTGTAAAGTATAAAATTGCCGGAAGTATAGCGGAACCTGCGATTACAAGGTAGGGTATGCCTGTGAACTCCGCCATGAGGAATGCCGCGGCTCCCAGTATGGGAGGCACTATCTGCCCTCCCGTAGAAGCTGCTGCTTCAACCGCTGCGGCAAACTCAGGCTTGTAGCCTGTTTTTTTCATCATCGGGATTGTTACGCTGCCCGATCCTACCGTGTTAGCGACAGAGCTGCCTGAAATCATTCCTTCAAGCGCGCTTGCGATAACCGCGACTTTCGCAGGTCCTCCCGAAGTGAAACCTGCTACCGAGTTTGCAAGGTCTATGAAGAAATGCGCGATTCCCGTTTTTTCCAGAAACGAAGCCAGAAAAATAAATAATACGATAAAAGTAGAGCAGACTCCGATAGGAGTTCCGATAATTCCGTCCGTAGTGTAAAAAAGCTGATGAATAATCCTGCGTAACGCGCTGTAAAAAGAGCTGCCGTAAGATAAATTATAAATAAAACCATAAGTAATAAAACCCGCGGCAACAACAAGAATCGGAATGCCTACAACGCGGCGGCAAAGTTCCGCAAGCGTTAAAATTCCGATAATGCCTGCGATAACATCCATTGGTTGTATTAAAATGGCTCTGTTGATAATGGTTTGGAAATTTATTACATAATAAAAAAAAGAGGACGCGCTTATTACGGCAAGAGCGATGTCATACCATGGAATATAATTGACGCGCTTTGTCATTCCCTTCCTGCGCGGATACATTAAATAACCGATAAAAACAAGAATGCCCAAAAAAGCGCTGCGTCTTACCTGTTCCGGTAAGGTTGCAATTAAGGTTACCCAGAAAACATAGACAGCGAAAAATATTAAAAGTCCTTTTATTATAATATCGGGAATTCCTGTAAAATGACGCACGTTGGATTCGCGGTCATATTTCGCCATTAACTCTTCTGTTTCTTTCTCGGTTAAAATATGATTATCATCATCTGCCTGACTCATCTTCTTCTCCTATCTTATCCGCAGCGTAACATGGGCGTTTTTGCCGCACATATCTCTTAAACTGACGCAATCATCGCCTGTAATAAGAAGATGATCCGAAACAGTGCCGACTATATAATTTAATTCTTTAAATGTTTTATTAAATCCCGATATAACATACGCCTCGCCGTCTCTTGTCATTGTAAGACCTTCATCAAGCTCTGTCTGCATTCCTGCTCCAAATGAATAAAAACGCACGGCAAGGCTTTTTATATTTTTTCCTTCAGCTTTAAATATTTCACGAACTGCGCTGTTGTTTACGGAATGAGTAAATTCAATCGAAAATTCATCCTCGTTTTTAATTAGCTGTCTTCCGTATACTTTACCTGAAGATGAATCCGCAATTTCAATTACGGAAAAACCTTCATTTTGTTTTTTACATGATATAAAATTAAAAAAAATTAACGCAAGAAAAACAACAGAGCACACAGAGTTAAGCCTTAGCCTCATTAAAAAAACTCTGTGTTCTCCTGTGTTTAAATCTCCGCGATCACAGAGCGCCAATTTCTCTAAAGTATTTTGCGGCTCCGTGGTGGAAGGGTACGGAAATTCCTTCTACCGCATACTGCGGTGAAAGCTCGCTTCCCTTAATGTGAGCAGCTTCGATCTGCGTTTTGCTTTCAAAAAGACTTTTAGTCAGCTTGTAAACTGTATCTTCGCTTAACTTGTTACTGACAATAAAAGTCGCTTTAACGGCGACAGTTTGAACGGCGGTATTTTGCCCTCTGTAACTGCCTGCAGGAATCGGATACTTTGTATAGAAAGGATGACTATCGATTAACTTTGCCGCGTATTCGTCATTAATTTCAAGAATGAGAATATCTCTGCTTGTCGCAAGGTCGATAATCGCCGGAGTAGGAGCTCCCGCGACGCAGAAGAATGCGTCAATTTTATTATCGCGAAGAGCGTCGGCAGATGCGCCGAAGCTTAAATTCTGTTTGCCGATCTGTTCAAATGTAATACCGTAAGCGTCAAGAATTTGTCTTGCGTTGAATTCAACTCCGCTTCCCGCGTCTCCAACAGAAACATTTTTTCCCTTTAAATCGGCGATGGTTCTGATACCTGACGCCGGATTTACAACAACCTGACATACTTCCGCGTAAAGCGCCGCCATGCTGCTGAAACTTGTTATTCTTTCACCTGTGAAAAGATCAACGCCGTGCCATGCGTAATCCATTACATCGTTCTGAACTATGGCAAGTTCAACTTCACCAGCGTCGATTAATTGAATGTTTGCCTTTGATGCGCCTGTTGACTGAACGCTGACAGGTATTTTTGTCTGCTCGCTTAAAATCTGTCCTACAGCAGTGCCGAATGCATAATATGTGCCTGTGCTTCCGCCTGTTGCCATACGAACCTGCTGCCCTGAGCCGGAGCAAGCTATTATTCCAAAAGAAATAACGGCAGCCAGGGTCATAATTGTAATTTTTCTCATTTTATTCCTCCAATTAGTACATTATATTTTTCTTTGGCGGTTTATATCAAGGTATGCAGAACGATTTTTCCTGTTTTTCATTGTTTATTTGATATTTTTGAGTTATCATGTAGGTATGAGGCAAAAAAACAATCATTTATTAATAATAATTTCCATATTTACGCTTTTTTTTACACCCTGTCTTTATGCCAATGGCATTTTGGAACGTCCAGTCTCAGAGGATAATGCCTGGTATGTTTCAGGGGATGGCGCTTTAATTGCCGGAGACGACAGTAACAGCGGAACGGCGGAAAAACCTCTTGCCTCAATACAGCAGGCGCTTACGCTGATAAAAGCCGCTTACGCCGTGGAAAAATTTAACACAGCTCTTATCAGAATCGACGGCGATATTTCCGCCAATGAAGGCGAATCGCATTTTTTAGGTATGATTGTAATTCAAGGCAGGGACGCGTTTCCTTCCATTGTAATACGCGGCTCTTCCGATCCCAGAAAACTGGATACAATTGATGCGCGCGGCGGAGGGAGGTTGCTTTATATCAGCGACGGCAATGACGTAACAATAGAAAATTTAACCCTGACAGGCGGAAGAGCGAATGCCGGAGCCGGCGTTTATGTTTCAGGCAGCCGCTTTGTTCTTGGGAAAAGTTCCCTTATTCAAAATAACGAAGCGGACTCAGGCGGCGGCATTTGCACGGACGACGGAGTTCTTGTTATACACGGAAATGTTATCGGCAATAAAGCTGAGTACGGCGGAGGAATAGCTCTTCGCGGAAAATCGATCATTGATGTTTACGGAACAATAGGCGGCAATGCCGCAGTCAGTTCAGGCGGAGGAATCTTTTTCGACGGAGCGCAGGGAAGAATTGACGGCGGCTTGATTCTCGGCAATACCGCGCAGCGCGGTTTTGGCGGAGGGATTTATTTAGAAAGCAAAGAAGCTTCTCTTGTTATAGACAGCGGAAATATCTGCGGAAACAGAGCGCAGTCAGGCGGCGGCATTTTCGCGTCTGTTGAATCCAGTGTTATTATTAACTCATGTGTTATTCGAAATAATGACGCTCTTGCAGGCGGCGCCATCGCTTTATTCCATAAAGTTTCGGTTTTACTGCTTGACGCAAAAATAAGCGGCAATACCGCTGTAAACGGCGGCGCTATAATGATCGTAGACGGCGATTTAACCGCGGGCGGCGATACTGTCATTTCATATAACGACGCTTCCAATTCAGGCGGCGGTATCAATATGATAAACGGCAGCATTTTTTTAAGCGGGGATGTGCAGATGCTTAAAAACAACGCAAGCCAAAACGGCGGCGCCGTTATTATCGTAAACACCGACTACGAAGGGAAAAGATCGATTCAATTTGTTTTAAGCGATAACGCTCAGATAGAAGGAAATACCGCGAAGCACGGCAGCGGATTATTTAAAGTTAATGCCGATTATCACCCGCAGGGCGGAAGCCTCGCGGATGATATCTATGAAAAACAAAATTAGGTTTCGTGTTTTTGAATAGGGCTGTGCGGACATCCCATTGAATTGCCGATTACCACTTTTCCGCAATAAATACATTTACTGTTGCCGTGTCCGTGTACGTGTTTACGCGTAGGCGTTTGAAGACAACCGTTTCCGTAAGCTGATTTACCGCAATACATGCATTTTTTTTCATCTGTGTTGTGCTTATGAAGCCCGTTCACGCTTTTGGGACAGCCCGGTCCGAATTTGGTCGATCCGCAATGTTCACATTTTGTCATAAAAACCGCCTATATACTGGAATATGAGATATTATCGGCAATTTCGGCGTTTTTCTTAATTTGCAAGGTATCTTTAGCTTTTTAGCGGAAAACTTCAACCCGGTTTCTGCCCAGGTCTTTGGCTTTTTTCAAAGCGTTGTCGGAGATTTCGATTAAATCCTCAGTTGTTTTGGCATGAACCGGCGCAATCGCTATGCCTATGCTTGTTCGCGTGCTGATTAATACATTTTCATTCGCGCCCGGCGCCGCGGGAACTTCCACCTGTCTGTTTGCGATATTTTCTCTGATTCTTTCGGCTACCTGCGCCGCATCGCTCTTGTCTGTATCGGGAAGGAGGACGGCAAACTCATCTCCCGAAAGACGCGCCGGAATATCTCCCGGACGCAGGCAAGAGCGGATTGTTTCCGCCGAGGCGTTGATAACAAGATCGCCCGCTTTTGTTCCGTGCCTGTCGTTAATGCCGTGTATCTTGTCTAAATCCAGCATTAAAAGAGACATGATACGGAAGTTCATGGAAGAATTATTAAATCTTTCTTTTATCGATTCTTCAAGGAAACGTCTGTTGTAAAGACCTGTCATTTCATCCGTGATTGCTCTTCTGCGCGCGGTTTCGCCCCAGCGGATCAAGTCGCTGTAAGATTTAGAAGACTGGTTAAGCCATAAATTCTGCACAACGCTTATTACGCGCAATATTTTGTAGCCGATAATCGGAAACTTTGAAATCACATTGAAAAAATCAACTGCACGAAGCGTTAATACAACAGAATCCTCGGCTGCGTTTATAGTTGCCGATCTTGGTTCGTGCGCGATGATCGACATCTCTCCGAAGAATTCCCCCTGCTTTATATCGAATAACCATCTTTGGGTTCCGTCAGACTGAGAGCCAAAGGCGTTTAAAGCTCCTGAAAGGAGAATAAACATTTCCTGTCCTTCGTCTCCTTCTTTAAAAATCAAATCGTTTTTTTTCGCGTTTATGGGTTTTAAAATAGCGGTAATTATTTTAAATTCTTCATCTGAAAGATCAAGGAAAAGAGGAGTGTTTTTCGCCGAACCGGCTGCAGCCGATGAAAGAGCGGAGGATAAATCATCAGGCATGATTCGCCTCCGCTTTTGTATAATGCACTATTTTATTGCCGCCGTCGCGCCAGTTATCCAAAAGAGAACTGTAGTTGCCTATAAAAAGGCTGTCCCATTCAGGATCATCATGCGGCCAGGCAGTCCATGAAATGGTTGCGGTAAAATTAAAAGCAGGAATGTCGCCTTTTGCCGGCACGCTTTCCATATCCATTATCGTAACCGCAAGTTCCTGCGCTATTAACTCAGCCTGCGATGGTCCGAAGTTGTTAAAAATAATTCCCACTTCGTTGCTTTTAAAACGCATAGGCCAGCCGTGTCCTATATGACGCGTCATATTTTTCAGAATAATGGCTATTCGTATCATAGCCTCATCTCCCGCGCTGTGCCCCCGTGAATCGACAAGAGTTTTAAAGCGGTCGGGTTTTACCATGATCAAAACTGCAGGTTCTTTTAATACGCCGATAATTTCATCGGCGATTAAAGTCTGTTTCCACAAACCTGTGCCGGGATCTTCATAAGCGCGTCTGTGAAGTTCCTGCACCCATGACATGTTGTTTAATATTAATTTACGCGTCGATTTTATGCGCCCCGTCATCATAATAATCGCGTTTAAGAGTATGCTGCATACGGATTTCGGGTTTTCCTGCGCAAGCGTTTCTATGGTTTGCTCGGCTCCCGGAAAGACAATAAGATTCGAATCTTCGGCGGCTTCGGCGTAAGCGTCGTATAGCGCTCCTCTGGCAAAGTCAAAGTCGCCTATCGTATCCCCGGCTCTAAAACGCGCCATTTCATCTTCGCTGCCGTCTTCGTTTTTATTAAAAACCCTGATTTCACCGCTTGTAAGATAATAAAATCGGGATGCTTTCTCCCCGGATGTGAACAATGTCTTGTTTTTATTAAGAAAGAGCGATCCGCAGTTGGAAAGGATAAAATCCATCTCCTCCTGCTTTAGACTGGAAAAAAGCTCCGCTTTTTTTATTGACCTAAAATCAATATTGACCGCGCCCATACTATAATTATGAACTTCTTTATAGAAAATGTCGAGCTATTACCTTGAATTAATATATGACTTTATGATATGCTGAAGTAATTGAATTATTGTAGTATTGAATACTGGGGGTATATATGACCGTATCGGAAGCGATTTCTCTGTTGGATGGCGAGTTTTTTTGCGGCAAGGAGAATGGTGATCGCGAGATTCTTTCCGCTTGCGGAGCCGATTTAATGAGCGATGTGATGGCATTTGTCAAAGAAAGAGTATTGCTTCTTACGGGTCTTGTTAACCCTCAGGTTATAAGAACCGCTGAGCTGTTGGATATTCACGCGATAATTTTTGTGCGCGGCAAAAGTCCTTCTGCGGATATGATAGACATGGCGATCGAATCGGACATCATTTTAGGCGGAACGAAACTGCCAATGTTCGTTTCTTGCGGTAAACTCTACGAAGCCGGTTTGAAACAGGGCGGCACACGCCAGATATAATTATTAACGCGACCGTTTTCCAAGCGCGTTTTTAAAAGCGATTAAATCAATATTATTCTCAGGTCCTTTTGGAAGCAGTTCGTCGGGAGATGCGTTGAGCATGAAGGGACGCCTTCCTACATGTTCCGGGTAGTGAGCGTCCGATCCTGTAATAAGCGGATAACTGTATGTGTTTAATAGAGGAGAAGATAAATCGCCGAATTGTGAAAGAGGAGGAATGCGGACGCATTCCATTGCCGCCCACGGTCCTTGAACAATGACGCCCAACTGGCTTGTCATTGAAAAAGCGGGACGGTCGATATGAGCCGGAATTACAATGCCGTTATATTCTTCCGCTTTAAAGCCCAGCGTGTCTACGCTCATTTCCGTAACATTAGGTAAAAAATATTCAACCTCTCCTAAAATGTTATCGTCTTCATCAACATAAACCTGATCGCCTGTTTTCTCGGGATTATTAAGAAACGGAGTAATGATCGAGTAAATGAAATCGCCGAAAGCCATTGCGGCTTCTATTTCCGCGAAAAGCGTAAGCATGTGAATTTCCTCAAGAGTGGTTACTTCCATTCCGTACAAAGGAATAATCCCAAGGCGTTTGCAGTGATAATTAAAAGAAGGACAATTAAGGCTTGAGTTATGATCCGTTAAAGCAAGAACTTCTATATTTTTTGAAGCTGCGATTTCGACTAACACGCGCGGAGACAGCTCGAGAGAGCCGCATGGGGAAAGGCATGAATGATTGTGAAGATCGGCGAGCATGTCTCCCTCCGGCAGACTGGCATATAGAGAATTATTTTATTCACCGCTACGCGGCTTTCATTTGGCAGTTCAAGTTTTAATGGCGGCGTAGAGTTTGCCGGATACGGTAAACTGGTTTTCTTTCGTTCTTATTACCGCTATTCCTTCTTCTTTGGCTGTTTCCAGCATTTCATTATCCTGTACGGGGCGGTTATTGCAAATAATAACCAATGAAATATTTACAAGGGTTGAAACCGCTATGGTGTTTTTATGCGCTTGAATTGTGATAAGAGCGCCGCCTTCTTTCGCGTTTGCCATTACATCGGAAAGAAGATCCGACGTGTACGCGCCTGTAAGGGGAAGGTCTTCAAATTGATCCTGTAAAATTTCAGCGCCTAACATAGCCGCGGCTTCTCTAATGGTCATACTGTCTCCTCAGAGCGGTGATATCCCCGATTCCTGCTTGGGAGAGTTGACGAAAATTACGGATCGCACCGTTGTGCCTTCTCCCAATTTTGAGTTGATTGTAAATTCATCGCTGACTCTTTTTGTGTTTGCAAGCCCCATGCCGGCGCCGAAACCGAAAGAGCGCACCATTTCGCTTGCGGTAGAGTATCCTTCCTGCAAAGCCAGCGTCAGGTTTTCAATGCCGGGTCCTGTGTCGGCGGCGACAATAATTACTTTATCAGGCTGAATGGAACAGGAGATTGTCCCGCCGTGAGAGTGAACAACCTGATTTATTTCAAGTTCATAGCTCGCTACAGCTACCCGTCTTATTATCTGGGTATCTATGTTAAGCGATTTTAACGCTTTTTTTATTTCCGTGGAGGCGCGTCCTGCCTTTTCGAAATCCAGTTTTGTTGTGGCAAATTCCATTTCCGAGTATCCTATTCTTGTTGAATTTTTTTGACTTGATTTTTCCAAACGAAGGACTTCCCTGTTCATTTCCACGAGCAGGGTGCTGATAACGTCGTTTGAAGTGAGTATCCCTGTAAGTTCTTTTTTTTGATTGATAACAGGGTAGCGGCTGAAACGGTATTTGTTAAAAAATGAAATCGCGAAAGAAAGAGGCATTTCTTCTTCCAGCACAATAAGTTCGTGCGTCATTTTTTCTTCAGCCTTAGCGTTTATATAGTCATTGTTAAGAGCGGTAATAATATCTTCTATAGAAACCAGTCCTAAAAGTTCGCTTCCTTCCGTAATGGGAACCCCTGTTATGTAATTTTCCCGCATAAGCGCCTGTATATGCAAAAGGGTGTCGGTTTTTCTCGCGGTTATCACCGCGGAGGTCATTACATCCTTTACTTTAAGCTGATAAATCAAGTCCAGCACTACCGAAGGAGTATCATCGGTATTGATGGGGATTGATGTCGTTTCAGTCATATGCTTGTCCTTGGGTTAAGCATTGAATCAAAGTCATAATAACAGGATAACCCATAAAATCCGCCAATTCAAGTGGGCTACGGGTTAGGTGTCAGTCACCTACACTACATATAGTGTAGTTAAATTTTTTATATACGCTATTAGTAGCGTACGATGCTGGCATTGTGGTGACTGATACCATTTTCGCCTATTGCAAAATTCCCAAATTCTGCATATAATAACGTAAAACTGTCTCTTTGGAGGTTTTCATGGCTCAAGCACAGAAGGAAGAGATTGCATTTCCGCAAGAATTGCTCTCTTTTATAGAAGAATGGAAGGTAAAACCGGGGAGTTTGATCATGATTCTCCATAAAACCCAGGAAACATTCGGGTTTATATCGCGCCCCGCGGCGGAACGCTTATCCATATTAACAGGGATTTCCCTTGCCCGTATTTACGGCGTAGTAACTTTTTATCATTTCTTTAAAACAACCAAACCCGGAAAGCATAAAATATCTGTATGCCTTGGGACTGCCTGTTATTTGAAAGGCGCTCAGGATGTACTCGATGAAGCGCGCAAAATCCTCGGGCTCGAGCCTAACGGCGTAACCGAAGACGGACAATTTTCGATCGATCCTGTCCGCTGCGTAGGCTGCTGCGGTTTAGCTCCGGTACTAACGGTCGGCTCCGATACTTTCGGCAAAATTACCAAGGACATGATCCCCGGTATCATTGCGAAGTATCAGAATGTTTAATTTTTATACACAGTATGGAGTTTCCGAAGGAAACTCAAAGCTAAAAACCGGAGGTTTTTAGCAATGCATTTTAGCTTGGCTGACCTTGTTACCGATATTACGCAGAACGCCATTGAGGCGGGAGCGAGTACGGTTGAACTTGATGTCAGCGAAACTGATAAGGAGTTCCGTTTCCTTGTTAAAGATAACGGCAAGGGAATGACAGAGGAGGAGTTGAAAAGGGCGATTGACCCCTTTGTAACCGACGGAATCAAGCACCCGAACCGCAAGGTTGGTTTGGGGCTTCCGTTCCTGATTCAAACCGCAGAGCAGTCAGGCGGCGGATCGGATATAAAATCCGAAAAAGGAAAAGGGACAACGGTAAGCGCGTGGTTCGATAAAAATAATTTTGATATTCCGCCGACAGGTGATGTCGCAGGGATGTTCAGAACGATATTGATGTTTGAAAATGATGCGGAGGTGATTATCCGCCGCAAAAAAATGGAATACGATGAGTACGAAATAAAAAAATCGGAACTTATCGACACAATAGGAGAACTTAATGACGCAAGTTCTCTGGTACTGTTAAAGCAGTATTTAGAATCGTTGGAAAGCGATGATTAGGGGCGCTGTAGTCCCCAATCCTTAAAAATTAGGAGTGATGTTATGGCAAAGATGAGTCTTGATGATTTAAAAAAACTGAGGGATGAAAAAAAAGGCGACATGCGAAAGCGTGAAGCTGACGGCAAGGCAATTCAAGTTATTGTCGGCATGGGAACATGCGGTATCGCAGCCGGCGGAAAAGCGACACTCGACGCTTTTATAACAGGCTTAGACGAACATAAACTTGTGGATTCATGCTTAGTGCGCCAGACAGGATGCATGGGTCTTTGCCATTCAGAACCTACA
>Ga0209755_10007099_pt1 | contig 12209 bp, 5 predicted proteins | sample TergutCo191P1_FD_187301 | JGI IMG/M metagenome (GOLD analysis project Ga0209755, IMG submission 187301) | Cornitermes sp. P1 segment gut microbial communities from Petit-Saut dam, French Guiana - Co191P1 (SPAdes) (version 2) | ecosystem: Host-associated > Arthropoda: Insects > Digestive system >... | reverse complement strand
GGCTGCTGGTGGGCAGATTTCTTCGTTATTGTGTAGTTCATGTGTTGCCATTTTTAAGTGAACCCTTTGAAACCAGAATTAGGTGCCAAGTGTACTTGGTGAAAGACTTTGAGATTTAATTGGCTGCACATTACTTTATGTGTTATTGGCCGACTAATTTAGTGGATGTTCACACTGTGTCTCCACCATAGTTGACTCTCAGGACCAAAAGGTTAATGTATCAGGTTTGCAAGAGAGATTAATAATTGTGTGACATCCAGCAAAGATGCTGTTTCTTGGGAGGGAAGTCAAAGGGCAATATCTATTGCCAGAGAAGCTTTCTTCTATTCAAAATGGACAAGATAGAATAGGATTTATGCTTGAGTTGGAAGAGGATTGTGCATAGGATATTTATCGAAGCAAGTAGTAATGTATCTTCCAGATTTTAACTGTGAAAGGCAGTAATGTTATAGGTAAATAAATATTTTAATTTATGTGAGCAATTTTAAGAAGTAACTACTGAAAAATCATAAATTTCTCTTGTAGACTTTAAGGTATAAGCTTTCAGAACTGTAAAATGCCCCATAATGTAAATGAGTATTATAAGTATTGTGAGTTCATCTTTATTGTGTTCCAGTATTTGAAGAACCTGAGGATCCGACAAATAGAAGTTTTTTCTCGGAGATTATCTCTAGTATATCCGATGTGAAGTTGTCAAACTCTGGTCGATACATGATATCTAGGGATTACCTGTCTGTTAAAGTATGGGATCTGCATATGGAGACCAAACCTATAGAATCTTATCCAGTAAGTATAAATGTTTATAGTCCTTTGAGGCTTGTTTGCAACACAGTTTTAAAAATATGCAACAGCTTCAATAATACCAAATGAATTGTAATTAAATTCAGTATTGGGGAGTTCTAAAATATGTTGACATACTTTGTCAACAGACAGCCTCTTCCATTTTCCACTGTCTTCAGAAGAATTTGTATCTCCACATTTTTCCAGTGTGTCTGTTGTCTATATCCTCCCTCGGTGACATGGTGATGTATTCATGCCTTTTCCTTAATTATTTTCTAGCTTGGCAGATACAGTCTAATGGCCAGTTTTGTATTTTGTTTGTTTTTTAATTCTTTGGAAATGTTACCTCTCTTTTCTGCTTACATCTCTCTTAAGTTTTATATTTCTGCTGTGTATCTAGAAGTAGGGGTAGTGCTTTATGTAACATAAACCTTCCTCCCATTTCCTAATTGCGAAACTTATCCGTAACGTCATAGTGCAGACCACCTGTCACAGATTCCCTTGCATCACAGCTCTGGTAACTTTACGAGCAAGGTCTCTGACAGTCAGCTGAAGGGACACACATAAAAAGAGGATAGTTGCCACAACATATAGGGAAAAGAAGGCCAGGCAAATGAAAGAGGAAGAGAAAAGAATACAGTTCACACACTATATGAATAAGAACCTTGAATAGCCAGCATGTAACAGATAAATGTTAACGTAAAATACGTGATATGTGGGAGTGAGAGGTAGCTATATAAATTGTACTCATAAGGGTGAGGTTGAGAATGCATGGAACTTGATAATGGTTCGTAGAGTTACTGAGAGAGTGTCATAGGAACTGTTGGAATGTTTATATGCCATATTTTTCCAAAAGATAAGTGCCATATTTAATGATGCTCTTAGTGGCCTATATAGTATAGCATGGGTGGCAGGTGAATGTTATATGAATATGAAGCATTGGCAGAATGATACTTAAGGAAAACTAAGTATTCAGAACAAAACCTGTGCAAATGCAACTGTATCCACCACATATCCCACCAGGATTGGCTTGGGATTGAAACTGGTGAGCCGCAATGATAGGCCAGTGACTGACCTGAGCCATGGCTTGGCCATTGTAAGATTAAGAGTCTGTCTGTATCACTAAGGTGTTCCTGACATGTGAAGTTCAGAAGAGAGGCAGAAGTGCTACAGAAGACATTTTGTACAGTTGCATTAGACTTCTAATGAATCACATTGTATAATTTTTGTTACTGTAAACTGAAGTTGGTCACGTGATATAAGTTGGGTATGTTCATATTACTGAAATGCATAGTATACGTTCCATTAAAAGAGTTGTTTAAGTAAGCTTAAAGTAACATATAGGTGCTGTAAAACAAGAGAAAGGCAGTTGTTGAGGTGAGGAATTTTTAGAAGCAGGGAATTGTCAACTGGATAAAGTGGTATTTGCATTAGTAGTGAAATTCATTATGTACAGTGAGAGTTTTGAATCACTGTATATTTACCAAATCCTGTATGGGTATAGTGCCTATACATCCACAAAGTGTCTCACACTAGGACTACATTTCAGTTTGGATTCATTATTTTTTCTCTTTTGCTGTCCCACTAAGTTTTCTAAATTTCTTCCATGTGTTAACTAGCATGAGGTCTTCTACCAGTGATTTGTGTGAGACTCCAGATAATTATGCATTGAGAATTTAGAAGACTGTAACCTTTGACTTCAAAAATGAAATCTACTCACAGTGGGTTAAAATATAAAAAGCATAGTATACTTCTGTATTTTCTTTAGCACTTCTGTGATTACTGGTATTTTCAATCTTGCGTTGCAGGTGCATGAGTACCTGCGTTCAAAGCTGTGTTCATTGTATGAAAATGACTGCATCTTTGATAAATTTGAATGTTGTTGGAATGGCAATGATTCAGCAATTATGACTGGATCATACAACAACTTCTTCAGAATGTTTGACCGAACAACAAAGAGGGATGCAATCCTCGAGGCGTCACGGGATATCGCAAAACCTAAAACCATACTGAAACCTAGAAAAGTAAGTTGATGTTAATGCATTTTAGAGAACCTGGAAGGGTATATGGTTAAGAATTTCCAGGTTTCTGTGTGATTTTGTGTATCTTTGTCTTGATGTTCATTTATTGCAATACAAGACTGTTGTTAATAAAAACGTTCCATGGTGGGTGCAGTAACAAATTAATGTACCTTAGTATATTAAAAACTTGCACAAATTCAAATTGTGTATTGTAATTAGGTTTGTGTTTGGTATTATACTTATTTTTTGTGGGATGAACTGGTTTTACACTGCAGTTTGAGGTTTAAGTAAGTACAGCTGTTACACTGGCACAGTACAATCTGAAGTCATGTGTGATCAACGCGTTAAAATATATATAGAGCCCCACTCCTAATAACAGATTTCACTGAAGTATGTAATTTTATAGTTTCAGAGGCATAACATACAGTGTCCACATTATGCATTGATTTTATATACCTTGCACTGAGAAGAATATTGAAAACTGTAACAGAAGTTCAAATGAAAGTAACAGTATAGATTGCCTTGTTTGAACATGTATTGTGGAAGCATTTGTCTCCCTGCACTGCCCCTCTAAAGTGAGGACTGTTGTTCTGTGTTTCAGAAATTTGCTATTTTATTATTATTTGTAGGTTTGTACAGGTGGCAAACGCAAGAAGGATGAAATCAGTGTCGACTGCCTTGACTTCAATAAAAAGATTCTGCATACAGCGTGGCACCCCACAGAGAATATCATAGCAGTGGCAGCTACAAACAATCTGTTCCTCTTCCAAGACAAGTTCTAGCATCCAGGTGTGGTGCAACAAACTCATCAGGTAAAGTCATTGAATTTTCTACATCTCACTTAATATTGATATACTTTGGATTGTGGCATGTATTACCATATGTGTAATATCCATTGTTTGGTTGTGGGATTTTTCATAAATATCTGTGTGGAATATATTTTGCTAATGCCAAAATTTCTAAAAACATTGATTATAATTATGCTAAGAAACAACTTACAATGGCTAAATGCACAGCATTTATCAGGAATAACAGTTTTTGGCAGTTCTAATTGTGAACCCAGTCTGTTTGCTTGACAGATTACAGCATAGTAGAAAGGTTTGAGTATGAAGTATGTAGAAAATGCATATGCTGTAGCCATGTGTAAGATGTTAGATTCTTAAATACAAAAGACCCTCCAGTCACAGTAATTTGGGATCTTGAAAGTGTAGCAGTTGAAATTCATCATCAATATCCTTACAAGTTGGAGAATATCATTTATAAGCTGTTACATGCTTTCTTTTCATTATAATTTTTAAATAATGTGAAAGGAGAATTGTAATAAATTGTGTCTGTTTCCATGCTCCAGTATAAAAGTAACTGAATTTTCACTTGTGTTGTTGCAGTATAATGTGAAGTGTTATTAACTGGACACATGAAAGCCTTAACAAATTGTAGCTCAAGACCAGAGCAAGCTGCCTGTACTTGCTGCATCCTGCTTTGTTTGGTAAGGAGCTGCTTAGCAGATCTTGGAGATTTTCAAGATAAAAGTCCACTGTGTAGACAAACGAGGGGCAGGGTGAAACTGAAGGCAACACAACTGTGTGCTCTTATCTGTGATTGAACAGTGATGGTTCAAATTGTCAAGACGGTAAATCACGGAAAATGTGGGGAGTGCTTGTACACTGTGGTAGAAGATATATTTTTTTGCTGCCATGCATCGTTTGTTCGAAAATATATACAGAGCGTGCAGATACATTTCATAAAAACAAAAAATGTGTAGGAATTCATATCGCCATATTAGTATCATTTTTCAATTCGCTATTACAAGGAGAGATTACATTTAGTTTATACATATTTTTTATTTATTCTTTTCCAGAACTTTTCCACATTGATGAAAAATAAACAATTGATGTTTGTAGGCCTTGATGCACTGACAGGTTTTATAACAGTCATGGGAGGAAATTTGGGAAAGGATACTGGACTTGATGAGAAAAGAAAATGGAATGAATATGGAGAGTGGAGATGACAGTGGAAGGAAAACGTAATTCTTGAGTAGAAAAATTGTAGCTTTTTCACAGGACAAATGTTTTGACACATTTACAAGTAACATCACCAGCTCCCAGTGCTTTGATATGTCTCCTTTTTTAATTATAATTTGTTGCTCACCATTACATAGCATGAATTTGCTGCTGTTAATATTGTCAAGCAACCTGCAATGAAATTTAAACAGTATGGGACAGTTGGTGTGCTAAAATGCTTCCATCATATAAAATGAATGTAGACTTGATCTCCCAGCAGTCAGCCCATTCAGTTGTAGTTTGATGTCATCATCGTTCATGTGACGAGTTGGAATTGTGGATTATTGCCATACATGGGTACCACATTTAATGATCATAAACAACTGCATGTGGTGAATAGTAATTTATTGCAAACACAGGAAGAAGACACGATTCAGTCAAATGAGTACTGGCACCTAAATTATGCTGCATAAATTATAATGTAATACTATAGCAATGTAAGAATTGTACAGTACTGTAAAACATGAACATGAAACCAGGGCTCGTGAGTGTGTGTGTGTGTGTTTTACATGATTTACCCTTCGTGTTATAATGCAAAATGTGCGAGTGTCATTGCTTCCGTTGTCATGTCTGTCTGGACGAATGGATGACTGAAAATAAATGAGCAGATGTTACTTTGTTTTTCATATAGTGAAGTCTGTAGACACATACCTGTTCCTTTTTCTTGATTCAGCAAATACATTGTTCATATTGCATGTTAGCAGCTGTTTCAGGGACAAAACAAATTTTAGCCGTACTTTGTTCATATTGAAGTTGATACAGCTGTTGTGACTGAGAGGAATGTTAATATAGAAGCTTATATGACTAGTGACTGAAGGATGAGGGGTACATGGTGGTGCAGTTGGTTGAGGCACCGCACCACAAGTTGGAAAGTTGTGGGCTCGATACCTGATGGTGTCATTGGAATTTTTTCATTGAAGTAATCCTTCTGGCCACACTGTGGCTCTGGGGTTGGCTCAGCCTCTGATAGAAATGAGTACCAGGAATATTTCCTGGGGGTAAAGGCAGCCAGTGCAAAGGGCTTACCACCTTCATGTGCCAAAGGTCCTGAAATCTGGGAGCCTCAACCTCCTGGAACCCCCTGGGCCTCTAATGGAATTGCTTTACCTTTACCTTAGTGACTGTTTATAAGAAGCTGATATGACTAGTGACTACAGGGGATATTTATATAGAAGCTCCTACAACTGTAGCGACTGAGTGACTGTGAGGGATGTTTATATAGGTGCTGATATCACTGTAGTGACCAAGGGATGGTGATATAGAAACTGGTAAGACTAATGACTATGGTGGGTGTTTTATTTTACATTCATAATGATTCAGGCCTCTTTTAATGAAAACAAACCAAAAAAAAACAAATGGCACACTTATTATTTTAGGTGCTTAAGTGGAAATGGTCTGGGATATGATTTGATATTCTCACGGAAGCATCACGTTCCTTAAAGCAGCTTTCAGTGGATGTGAAATTACTCGTGTGTGGTATATGAAATGATGGAATACGTTTGTTGAAGAGAATTCATACACACTGGTGTCAGTATTTGTCTTTTTGGCATTTCAGTATATGGAGCATTCTTCTTCATTTGGGGTGCAGTAAAATTGTTGTAGACAAAACATAAATTTCCTGGTGATGTGCATTAGACACAAAGACTGTACTCCACTATTTCATGCTGCTTTGTATTTCATTTTTAACTGCTTTGACAAAATTTGAGGAGTCAAATTCTTTAATTATAGTTACATTTTGCATTGGCGGAATATCTGTGATGACATTCAAAATAAAAATTAAGTGGAATGCTTTTTAGTATAAAACATGTGGTTCCAGCCTGGATATGATATTTTTAACAATCTGTAGATTTGCAATCCTACAGTTTGGTGGCTGTGAAGCAAATAATTCGGTGGCCGTGTATGGAGCTGGGCCCATACTGTAAACAACTGGTTCTGCTGTTGTGTTGGAGCAATATATATGTGATTGTATTGAGTATTTGCCCATCTTTTTCTTGTATATGAATTATCTTTAGACAGAGTTGAAAATTTTGGGCATGCATTCAGGTGTGTTGTGTGTAGGCACATCAATTGTTATTTCTTTAGCAGAATATTATTATTGAAGATTGACAGAACTCTCTTTCATTTGTAAGACAGTTTTCTGTTTCATATTTTAAAGTGTGAATTTCTGATGACCACTTTTTAACTTAAAATTGTGCAGACAAAAATAATTAGTAAAAGTGCATGTTTTGTATGACAGCACTGATGAAGAGCCAGATACAAATATTCCAGATGTCTTCCATATACATCAGAGTTTTAATACAGCTTCAAAATTTAATGTTACTGGGTTATACGCCATGCTTTATTATTTCACAGGTTATTTCACTGTTGAAAGTGATACTTTTTTCCGTGACATGTTGTACAATCCAGTTCACACTGAATGTCAAGAAAGGGAGTGTGAGTTACGAAGGAAATTGTTATTGTACCATAAATGTGTTGGAAGTTGTCTGTGCATTCAGATTTTTAAATATTTTCATTGTAAGCAGGGAACAGAATAATTGGAAACATCGCCTTTTTAACATCACTTTATACAATAACAGGTGGTTCATTTAATGGTATATAGTAACATTGGCACATGATGAAGAGAGTAATTGACGAAGACATTAATTACTCCAGTTTCATTTTTAATCAGTGAAGGTACCATAAATACAGTGGCATGCTCATGTTTTGCTCTATAGTTTTATTTAATTTTCATGTACCCCTTTCCTGTGTTAGAACACTCCAGTTGCTTATGTAGCTTCCTTACCTTGCAGCATATTTTACTTTTGTTAATTGTCAAATGATGGGTCCTGCTGATGCAACATAGGTTATCACCATAGTTGTCTTCTTGCAGGGGGCAGTTTATCGCAATCTACCATGTTAAGTAAAATATCTGATGTGCAGGCTGTTTTGTGTGTGCTGTATTGCACTGGTTCCAGTTCTGTTACTTTGGAGGCTCCTGTGATGTTTGTGTATACATGGTTCAGCTCCCATACCTGTAAAAATAACTTGAAATGTGATTAAGATGTTGTCTTTTATATTTTGTTGTTTTATTTAATTCACACAATTTTGATTAATGTATTAATTTACATTTGAAATTTATTCAGGACCTTTATTGTTGGCCCATTTTTGGCAGCCCCTAAGTAGGAGCTTCAAGGGCTCTGGGGGGCTGCCACCTTTCTTTTATGCTATAGGTGTTTGCTTCAAAAATGAGGGCAAACAAGAGAGTGTAGGTGAAATAGAATAGGTAGGGGTCAGGGGCAAACATGGCAATATCAGCCTCTTCATGTGTGCTGTGTGTGTTATTGTGTTACTGATAATATAGAAATTAACAAAATTCCTTTTTAACCTATGTAAATTTCAAAGGAATTATAAACAATGTGCATGTACTTTGGTTCAGTGCTGGGGCTAGAGGAAGCTGGCAGTGCTGATGGTAGCTGTGTTAGAATGGAGGGGAAGGGTGTCAGCTGGTTCAGATGATGTATTGTGCGAATCATATAACTTGATACCCGAGCTCCACAACACTGCATAGGGCTGTGGTTGGCAGGGTCTGGTTCCAGCTTGGTTCAGGTTGGCACAGCCAGGCAACATTATACCTGTTCCAGAAAAACATTGACTTTATTGGGGGTAGGAATACTTTTGTTGCAATGAAGTTACAAGAGATTGTTTTTGAAACATTGGAAAACATTTGGAGCTGCATGCGCTGTGCTTTCCCCCTGACCGCTGTGCCTCTTCACCCCCACACTAGAATGGAACACATAATCTGACCAAGACAGTAGGCAAGGTAGGAGAGAGAGTTCCTGAGTTAGCACTTCCTTTGATTTTCTTAGCATTATCACAAATTGTACATACAGTACCACTGGCTGTAGCAATGCATTCACCTTTTTTCAGTCCTCTGTTATGTGTAGTTTCTTTTCAATGCATATTGCTCTTTGGTGTTTTGACTGGGGTTCTAGGATACATAGATTTATGTATCTCATTTAATAAGACAAAGAACACTTAAAGGTAAATAAACATACCAGATGTCAGTCAGAACTGAATGGCATGTACTTTGTGACCGAGTCAGATACAGTGTGTACTGTGCCTTCCAGCCTTGTTCTGTGCTGTGCGTTTGATACACACTTGGCAGTGTTCTGTGCTGTGCGTTTGATACACTCTCAGCAGTGTTCTGTGCTGTGCGTTTGATACACTCTCAGCAGTGTTGTAGTGCACAGCCAGCCAAAGAGTTACACCGAACATGACAGGATGTAAATTAAGAAGTGTGAATTGACAAGGGGTGTTAAAACCAAAGGACATAAAACAAGACATACATGTATTTGTATATTCACAGTACCTGTAGATGTGTACCAGAAACTATTTCCCTGAAAACCAGAGTTTTAAAATTTAACAGTTCTGGATGTTTGTGTAAGTAAATATCTTGTTTTGGATTACAGCTGTACAAATTCCTAGTTTTTGAAAATGAATCCTAGTTGTCCTTCATATTTTACTCTGAATATGCTTGGATGATAAAAGTGTTTGCTAAAAATTAACTGCTTTTAAATGTGCACGTTTTTAAACATGTGTACACATAGTACGGCATGCTAAATTTTCAACTTTTTATGGGAATATATTCTCACTTGAAGGTAAAGCAACAGGAAAAGAAAACATTTTAGTATCTTGTTATAGAAGTTTATATCATACTGTATTATGTGCAAGAACTAGGGGTTTTGCTGTATGACCGTGAAACTGGTTTCTGCTGCCACACACTAAGCAGTAAGGACTAATATTCTCAAAGGTCATCAGTAGTCCTTGAAACAAGTCCTATCAAAGTACATTGAAATAGGGTGTATTATTTTCTGCATTGGTTTGTAATTGTTCAGGGAGTTGATCTGTAGGTTTATTGGTGTGAAGTAACATGTAGATTTTTACTGCTTCAATTGCATATGGCACACTGTATTTGTGGCTGACCGTTATAGGTGCACAAATGCATATAGCTAATAAATTTTGTGCAGCTCTTGTAAGAGTTCAGGTCAAAAAATATCACATTACAGCTTTCACAGACTATTGTATGTTTATGTGGGAGTAAGTCCCAGGATATATCATTTGGGTCAGCTGTAATTTAATTCACTGGTTGTTTCCAGCTTATATTCACTTCATTAGAAGTTAAATGAATTGTCTTCATTAATTATGTTTATGAGCCTGAGTTTGCTCAGCTGCCAGTCCAATAGACAGTAGTGCCTTTTCCTTAGGCCAAAGACCACCTGGAATGCGGAGATGCTTGGCTCCAACAAGGCACTCAGAGGTGCTTGGTCAGCCCACTTTTAAGAGTGGATGGAGCTGTCATGTGTCTTATTGGTATGGTGCTTAATTAAGCCCAGGGACAGCTTTGCCTCTCCATCTTACCTTACAGAAGTGGAGGCCTGAAGGTTGTTTTGTACGTACATATTGCCATACCCAACTGTGCCATTATAAAAATCTTCTGAACATGTAAATACCTATTTGCTGAAATAGCTCACTGTAACTCTGTTTAATTTCAGTGTGTTCTGTTAATGAAAGTTGCATTGATATTATTGCATCATTCAGACATCAAGTTAAATTTACAATTTTTGTCATATGCATAGTGCATGTTGGAGAGAGGGGAGTGAGTTTACATTTATATATGATATGATTTAAAGTGGCCATGAACCCATAAGAATTTGCAACCTTTGGCATATGGCCTTTGAGAAGTGACAGATTTCTGCCATGGCCAAAGTGCTGTTCAATTTAAAGAATGGAAGGTAGTCATCAGCATTCCTATTTTCACATAAAGGGCCATCTTCAGTAAGACATACACAGAAACTATTGTAATCTTACTGTGTGTTACCATTTTTTTTTTTCAAATTTGGGAGTAGTCATTCGTGTCGTGCACAATGCAAAGTTAGGTAAGGTTTGAAATTATCTGAAATTCAAGCTGCAAGGACTGTGGTAACATACATATCAAGGAGCATGTTACAGAAGCTGTGTAAATCACTTTAGCAATGTCCAAGAAAACTAAAAATATGTTTCATTTGTTTCCAACAGGGGCAAGGCTCTGACACTTTGCCGAGTTCTGTTACCACATGCATCTTGACAGTATGATAGAAGTAATTAATAAAATTACAGATTAAGGGTATCTCTGAAATAAACATTGCGGTCTGTTTATTGATCTCCAGTAAAGCCCACCATAGTGTCTGACTCCATGCGTTCTGATTTTGACTACATATGGACGAATACATCTCGTTACTTCTGTGTTCAAACGCAATCAGCTCAGCAAGTCAGTGTGATGCTTTTGTTCAGAATGGTATTTACTTCATTTAGATACCTTGCTGCAATGTACTCTGTTTTGAGCATGTTGGCTTTTCTACATGGAATAAGCTGATTGTGGTCCTTTATGCACAGAACATATATTTACATACATGGCTAACCTGTTTTTCATCGAATGTGACATACAGTTGTGTGTATGCACATGTGTTTTTGTCTGTTACGGAGAATTCAGAGAAAACAGCTATAGAAACATGAATGGCTTGAAACTTTTAGGGAAGTGATGGTCTTGAAATTTTGTGGAAGATTTACAGGTATGTAAGGACTTTTAAGATGATCTCCAGAATATGGGGTACTCTGTACAGGTTCTAGAAAAGTCATTTAAGCAGGTTTTGGGGTTGAAGCTGTAATTTTGAAAGGCACAGCTCTGCATCTATCCATTCTTGCATGATAGTGAAGTGCTTCCTGGTGAATCATGACATGGTGGAGATTTGCCACCTACATTTCTTCCCTGGTCTTGTACCAGCCCACTTTTTCTATTCATTTTCCTTCCAGTGGCAGGACATTTGAAACAAACTTAAGTACCTCTTGTACTAACAACCTCACATTTTCCTGTACTGTTTCCTGGGATGTGGTGCCAGAAAACAGTAATATTCACATTTGTCACACTAAGGACCAGTGGTGTACCCAGTAATTTTGTTTGGGTGGGGTTCAACAAATTCAGTTGAGGACAGAGAGAATGGGGATCTGGGGACAGTAGCCCCCTAGTCAGGGGTTCTGGAGGCAGCTGTAATTTGGTACAAGAAATTTCATTTCATATAGTAAAATTTTCTTAATTTTTGGACTTTAAGACTATTTATGAAGACAACCAATTTATTTGTCATTGCTAATGTAAAACAATTGCACACCTAGGTAGTTTTAGAATTTTACTGCCTTTTTTCCGAACATCTTGGGGTGTTGGCGTCCTAAATGCAGCAATTTTTAACAGTTTTCACAATCGGGTTGAATTTGGCATGATTTTAGTGGGCTTTCGGAATATCTGGGGGGGGGGAAATTGCAAACCCCCCCCCCCCCC
>Ga0209755_10007097_pt1 | contig 12209 bp, 14 predicted proteins | sample TergutCo191P1_FD_187301 | JGI IMG/M metagenome (GOLD analysis project Ga0209755, IMG submission 187301) | Cornitermes sp. P1 segment gut microbial communities from Petit-Saut dam, French Guiana - Co191P1 (SPAdes) (version 2) | ecosystem: Host-associated > Arthropoda: Insects > Digestive system... | reverse complement strand
GATGCTCCTGGTCGCGGACTCCATGACCGGTCAGTCGGCGGTGGACATCGCCAAGACCTTCGACGAGAAAATCGGCCTTACCGGCGTGGTGCTTACCAAGTTCGACTCGGACACCCGCGGCGGCGCCGCGCTCTCGCTGAAGACAATCACCGGCAAGCCCCTGAAGTTCACGGGAACCGGGGAGAAGCCCGAGGACTTCGAGCCCTTCCACCCGGAACGCATGGCCGGCCGCATCCTGGGCATGGGCGACGTGGTAAGCCTGGTCGAGAAGGCCCAGGAGGTTATCGACCAGAAGGAGGCCCTGGCGCTCCAGAGAAAGATGGAGAAGGAGAACTTTACCCTGGAGGACTGGCTTGCCCAGCTTCGCGCGGTGAAGAAAATGGGCTCGCTTCAGTCCATGCTGGAGATGATTCCGGGGATGCAGGGGCAGATAAGCGAGGACGACATAGACAAGGCGAACCTGAAACGGCAGGAGGCGATTCTTTCCAGCATGACCCGCAGGGAACGCGCCAACCACCTTATAATCGGCCCCCCCAGGCGCACCCGCATAGCCCGCGGTTCCGGCACCTCGGTCGCGGAAGTCGCCCGCCTTCTGAAGCAGTTCGAGAAGATGCGCGGGATGATGAAGAAGATGGCGAAAATGGGGAAAAGCAATCCCGCCGGCATGATGCAGAACATGCAGGGGCTGATGGGACGGTAAACCGCGGGGGCGTCCCTTTCCGCCGTCTTTCCGGGCCGACGACAAACCCGGCGTGGTCTCTTCCAAACCGGCCGTTCCTCGGCCAATAATCATAGTATTTTCCGATATTTTGTAATTTCCCCCAAAACGGGAACGAAATTTTCCCGAGTGAATACCTTTTCTCCCACCGTGTTTTTTTTCGAAAATTTCACATGCTAGTAGCCAGTAAATCACTTGACAATCTGCACACGGCCAGTTAAACTCCTTTTTAGCACGTTAAAAAACCAAGAATAACTATCTTGTGGCATATTGTGCGTGGAATCCTTTTGAAAGGATCTCGATAAAAAGCGGAGGGTAAGCCACCCATGGCTTATCGCGACGCGAAATCTGGTCAGCCTGTTTCGGCGGCGGCGGGGTTTTGGGTATGTTGTCTCGAAACGGCCATTATGCTGTATAATCGATATATGGCATTGCTGGAGAAAAGATGGGTACAGCGGTTCGATAACTATCTGGGTGTGTTGCGGCATCTGGAAAGCTTTGTCGCGACAACGGAAACCCGCTCGCTGTCCGTAGCGGAGGAATTCGCCGTAATCAAGGCGTTCGAGTTGGTGTTCGAATGCGCCTGGAACGTACTGAAGGACTTCCTGCAGGAAAGCGGGCATTCGCAGATTTACGGCTCGCGTGACGCGATACGCTTGGCCTTTCGCTTCGGCCTTATAGAAAACGGCGAGATCTGGCTTGACATGATAAAGAAGCGGAACAACACTACCCATGCATACGACGAGGATACGGCGCGGGCGGTATCCCTTGTTGTTTCGGGCGAGTATATGAACGAATTTCGACGTTTTAGATCGACCTTCGAGGAGCTAAGGGAAAAGGGGGAAGCTGATGTTCGGGCTTCCCGGTGAAACGATAGATTTGATAAACGAGATTTTCTCAGGCTATCCCAATATAGAAAAGGTTGTTATTTACGGGTCTAGGGCAAGGGGCGATCACAAAAACGGATCCGATATAGATTTAACGATAGTCGGCGACGTTTCCGTCGAGGATAGAATACATATGGCGGACCTTATCGACGACTTGCCCATCCCATACATGTGCGATTTGTCGATACTTGCGCATATCAAAAACGAGAATCTTGTTGAGCATATTCATCGGGTTGGGCGGGTTTTTTATGAGAAGGCCTGATGGAATTAATGCGTCCTCTTAAAGGCACTGGTTGGGGTCTAAGCCATATTTATACGTTCGTTATCAGCAATTCAGTTAGTATATTGACAGCATCAGCTTATGGTGTCAATAATACACTATGTCTGCAAATGTTTGAAGCAAAACTAAAAAATATATTTCGGGAATTGATGATATAAGTTTGTACTTTGGCATGTTTGTGATCCTGAAAAAAATTTGCATTTGACATTTGGAAGTACATCAAACAGAAATTGAGTGATACACCCATAACAGTTACATCTCCTCTATTACCTCTTTTGGATGAGTTTATACCGTACCTTGAGGATATTTGGAATCGGAAATGGATAACCAATAATGGCTTTTATCACCAAGAGTTAGAAAAAACTTTATGTGAATATTTAAAAGTCCCATATATTAGTCTTTTTACAAATGGCACGTTGCCTTTGATGGTGGCATTACAAGCCTTGAAAATAACAGGAGAAGTCATAACCACACCCTATAGTTTTGTTGCGACTACTCATGCTCTGTGGTGGAATGGCATCGAACCTGTTTTTGTGGATGTGGAAGAAAATACTGGTAACCTCGACCCCTCTAAGATAGAGGCGGCAATAACACCAAGAACAACAGCAATTATGCCAGTTCACGTATACGGAACTCCATGTAATATAGAAGCAATACAATCAATAGCGGATGGATATGGCTTAAAAATAATATATGATGCCGCTCATGCATTTGGAGTAGAAAAAAATGGGAAAAGTATTTTAATCGCTGGAAATATGTCTACATTAAGTTTTCATGCAACAAAAACGTATAATACAATAGAAGGTGGTGCCTTAGTTTGTCATGATGAAGCTACTAAAAACCAGATAGATTACTTAAAGAATTTTGGATTTGCTAGCGAAACAGAGATTGTCATGCCTGGCATCAATGGAAAACTAGACGAAATTCGTTCTGCCTACGGTTTGCTTAATCTTAAGTATGTTGAGAGAGCTATTGAAACAAGACAAAATATAACATTACAATATCGTCATGAATTGAATAATATCCCAGGAATAACAGTAATGAATGATATTCCTGATGTAAAATCAAATTATTCTTATTTGCCCATTTTTATTGATAAGAATGAATATGGTATTAGTAGGGATGAATTATATCAAAAATTGAAATCCCACAATATCTATGGGAGGCGATATTTTTATCCATTAATCAGTACGTTTTCCCCATACAAAGGATTAGATTCAGCATCTCCTGATAAATTATCCGTGGCAACAAGATTGGCAGATAAGGTAATTTGCCTACCAATGCATATGGGGTTGGGGCCAGAAGATGTTGCACGGATTTGTAAGGTTATAAGATGACTAGCTTTTATACAGAAAAAGAGTTAACCGAACTTGGGTTGAAAAAGTATGGCAGTAATGTACTAATTAGTCGAAAATGTAGTATTTATTCACCTGAAAAAATGTCTTTTGGTAATAATGTCCGTATTGATGATTTTTGTATTTTATCTGGTGATATAGCATTAGGTTCATACATACATATTGCCGCTTATTGCGCCCTATATGGAAAATTTGGTATAAAAATGGGCGATTACACAGGGCTATCCCCTCGATGTACGATTTTTTCTGTTTCGGATGACTTTTCTGGCAATTATTTGATTAGCCCAATGGTTGATGAGAGTACGACTAACATAATGGGAGGAGAAGTTTTAATAAATAAATATTCACAAATAGGTGCGTGTTCTACGATACTGCCCTCAGTTATTATCAGTGAAGGCGTGGCTGTTGGAGCAATGTCATTAGTAAATAAAAATTTAGAGGAATGGGGAATTTATGTTGGAATACCTGTGCGGCGAATTAAAGAAAGAAGTAAAGCGCTTTTGAATTTTGCTGAGTCTTCTTTTATTTGAAATAACATTATGAAATATGTACATTTAATGCCAATTGATTCTCCAATATTTAATGAAGAATTTATTAGTATAACTAATACCAGTTCAAGAGAATCGAGCCATTTTTTTGTATTAAAACATTATAACGAGAATATTTTAAAAAATAAAAATAACTGTATCATAGATAAAAATATGTTTCGTGTTAAAAATATTAAATTATTGTTAGGAAAGTATGATTTTGTAGTTTTACATAGTAATTTCTTTTCTAAACTTGAAATAATGTCATTTAAAACAAGACATTTAAAGAAAATGATATGGTGTGTATGGGGTCATGATCTATATAAAGTAGACATGGTGCCTAAAACCGTATCGCTTCTTATATGGGTAAGAAATATACTTAAATCCGTGTTTAAGCCATATATTGATAGGCTGATTCGCAGAAGGATTTCTAAGTTTGCTGCCGTTGTCATTGGCTATAATGCTGACAAAATTGAAATAAAAAATAAGTATGGGAAAATACCTATTTTAAGCGGATTATATGGCAGTGGATACTATAAAAATGATATAGATAGTATTCTTGAGGAAAAATCAAATAGTACGCAAGAATCTATAAATATTTTGATTGGCCATAATGCATTTCCTTATCTTAAACATGAAAAATACTTGAATATTTTGCAAAAATATAAAAATGAAAATATAAAAATTTATTTATTATTATCCTATGGTTATATGGATTATGCAGAAAAAATCGCTAACATGGCCCTTTCCCTATATAAAAATAAAGTTGTGGTTATTAATGCATTTATGGACAAAATTGAATATCTAAAATTATTGTCGAATATTGATATAGCGATTTTTGATTTTGAGCACCAAGCTGCTTTTGGAAATTTGATATCCTTGATTTATATGAAAAAAAAAATCTATTTATCAGCACAAGGTATTATGAGCAAAGGATTGCGATTAGAAAATATTATTGTTTATGATTGTGATGATATTGGTAAAATTGACTATAAGGACTTTGTGTCACATGACCCAACTGATTATAATACCATATATGTGGAAAAATTGCTCGATAAAGAATATATTGCTAATCAATGGAATAATGTGTGGGGTTATTTCGAAAATAATTCTTTGGGTAATAAATAATAAGGTTGATATTTAGGTGTCTTCACTTCAACCTAAAACTATAAACAGTGTGGTTTGGAGCGGTCTTGAGCGTTTTTCTGCTCAAGGTGTTCAATTCATCACTAATATTGTTATGGCTCGTATGTTAATGCCTGAAGATTATGGAGTGATGGCAATACTTGTAGTATTTTTAGCAGTGTTTCAGATCTTTATAGACAGTGGTTTCTCATCGGCCTTGGTGCAAAAACACGATCGTTCAGAAATAGATTACGCAACTGTTTTTTACTTTAGTATAAGTATAAGTGTTGTAATGTTTTTTGTTTTGTTTTGTTTCGCGAGATTAATAGCTGAATTTTATCAAATATATATGTTAACATTCGCCATTAGAGTTATTGGATTTAATTTGATTATTACTGCGTTTGGAATTGTTCCAAGAGCTAAATTTACGATACTGCTCAATTTTAAAACCCAAGCGAAAACTTCCTTTGTGGGAGTTCTTTTAGGTGGTGCTGTAGGAATTTGGATGGCTTATGCTGGTTATGGTGTGTGGGCCTTGATATCTCAAATTTTATTAAGTAATGGTGTAAGTACAATCTTATTATGGATATTATCCAAATGGTGGCCTCTTGCTACGTTTTCAATTGTATCTTTTAAGAAATTGTTTTTTTTTGGTTCAAAATTATTGCTATCAGGGTTATTAGATGTTATTTACAGGAATATATATACATTGATCATTGGACGAAAGTTTACTACTTATGAATTGGGATTTTATTCTAGGGCCGATCATTTTGCAAATTTTTCTTCGGCAAATATTTCAGATATCATTAACCGTGTGGTTTTTCCTGTAATGTGTGAAGCACAATATGATGATGAAAATATAAAAAAAATATTTTGCAAAATTTTACGTGCCTCCACTTTTATTATTTTTCCGTTGATGGCTGGTCTAATTGCTCTTGCAGAACCATTTATTCGGTTGTTATTAACAGAGAGATGGATGGGGATTGTGGTTTTCCTTCAAATATTGTGTCTTTCGTATATGTGGTATCCAGTTCATGCGTTGAATTTGATGTTATTGCAAGCCAAGGGAAGATCAGATTTGTTCTTGAGATTGGATATTGTAAAAAAAATTGTATGAATAGCAATACTTATTGTGACAATTCCTCTAGGGCTTACGGCAATGTGTATCGGGTTGGTCGTTTATTCTATAGTGGCATTGTACGTTAATGCCTTCTATACTAAAAGATATTTGTCAGTCGGCTTGGTACAACAAATTAAGTATATGCTTCCTTCTTTGCTTTTATCAAGTAGCATGGGTGTTATAATTTTTCTTCTAACTCAATTAGAGCTATCTGATGTTATTACCCTACTAGTAGGGATGAGCTTTGGATGTTTGTATTATATTGGGATTGCTAAAGCGTTAAAAATGAGGCAATGGCAGGAATTACAAATTGTTTTTTCTTTAGTAGGTAAAAAGGCCTAATTATGATAGCACCAATTTTAGTTCAGGTGTATAATCGGAAAGCACATTTTGTCAATTGTATAGAGTCATTGGCACAATGTAGGCTGGCAAATGAAACACATTTATTTATAGCCTCTGATGCGTCAAGAACGGATGCAGATAAAGAGGCTGTAAGAAAAATTCGAGAATATTGTTCAAGTATTATTGGGTTTAAGAAGGTTGATTTACTGATATCTGAACAGAATATGGGAGCTACTGAAACATACAAAAGTGCTCTTATTAGAATATTTTCTGAGTATGATAAATTGATTTATACAGAGGATGATAATATATTTTCTATCAATTTTTTGGATTTTATAAATAGGGGACTTGATTATTATGAAAATAATTCACATATTTTTTCTATTTGTGGATATAAGCATCCTTTTAAGGTGCCTCAGAATTACTCAAATGATGTATATACGAGCACAGTAATTTCAGCATGGGGACTTGGGGTTTGGAAAAAAAAATACTTAAGTGTGGATTTTTATCCGAATAATTTAGATGTTTCTGCAAAAAAGATGAAACGAATGTCCTATTGTTGGCAGAACCTAATACGTGATTCCATTTCAGGCGGAAAAATGTATGCCGATGTTCTTATGGAATATCATTGTTTAAAATATAATATGGTGAATATTTTTCCAGTGGTATCACTTGTCCAGAATCATGGAAATGATGGTTCTGGCATGCACTGTACTGTTTTACCTGAATATAGCAAACAAAATATTTACAATAACTATAAATTATTTGAATTTATTGGTGATATTGATATTCAGTCAAGTATTGAAAAAAGAGTAACGAACGCGATTGATTATCCATTTGTGGAAGTACCAAAATTATATTTAGCAAAAATAAAACATAGAATTAGAATATTTATAAAAATAGTTTTTGGAATATGTTTATTTTAGGGATAGTGAAAATATTGATTTCATGAAGATATTACACATAAGTACATCTGATAAAAATGGCGGTGCTGCAATAGCGGCTTTCCGTTTACATAATGCCATGTTATCTACGGGCATTAATTCAAAATATTTGGTTTTAGATAGAACACTTAATGATAGAATTGATATATTGACCATATCAAAATATATTTATTATACAAAAAAAATAGTAAATATATTATTCGAAAAAATAACAACAAAAAATATGCGAACGACTAATGGCCTATATTCATCATTTAAGTATGGTATTGATATTTCAAAAACAAGGGAGGTTATAGAAGCAGATGTTATTTACTTACATTGGATAAATTCATTTGTCAATTATCATGTGCTGAAAAAAATATTAAAAAAAGGCAAATTAGTTTTATGGTTTATGCACGATATGTTTCCATTAACGGGTGGTTGCCATCATTCTCTTGAATGTGCAAGTTATCAAGAGCAATGTCGCAAATGTCCATATCATCAAGGTTCTGCATTGACAGACTTGTCGATAACACAATATAGAATCAAAAAAAAAATATATTCTAAATTTCAAAATATTGTATTTGTTGCTCCAAGTAGATGGCTTTTTAATTGTGCAAAAAATAGTGGACTAACAAAAAACAAACAAATATTTCATGTTCCAAATTTGATAACTACAAATATTTTCAGGTCAATTAACAAAAATACAGCGCGAGACTTGTTCCTGCTGAGTCATAATGTTAAAATCATAGGTTTTGGGGCAGATTCTGCATTAATCAACCCTTATAAAGGGTGGAGTTATTTGAAAGATGCTTTAGAAATTTTGTCAAAAGATGAGGCATTACAAGGTATTAATATAGAAGTGCTAATATTTGGCAGTAGTTATTCTGAAGAAATTGCTACCAAGGTCCCATTCTCAATTCATTTTACGGGACGGTTGTATGATGAATATTCTTTGGCAGTGACTTACAACTGTATGGATGTTTTTGTCATCCCATCCCTTGCGGAAAATTTCCCCAATACTATTTTAGAAAGTTTCGTATGTAATGTTCCTGTGGTTGGATTTAATGTTGGAGGTATCCCTGACATGATAGATCATAAAAAAAATGGTTATTTAGCGAAATATAAAAGTGCTAATGATTTAGCGGAAGGATTAAAATTTGTTTTATTATCGAAAAAATATAAATCGTTATGTCACGAAGGATATAAAAAAATGGACGGACTATTTAATGAAAAAAGTATACTGACACAGCATTTTGAAATAATAAAAGATACTGATAGGAAAAATTTACTATGAAATCGGAAATAACAGCAGAAAGAAACAAAGTAGAATCTTTGTTTTGCAATATTATATATATATTAACAGTAATAGGTCTTTTTTTTGTTAATCGTGATCCAAATGAGGAAATTTGGATAATATCTGTGAGAATGATATCTTTTGCATATATATTGATTTTAATTCTGCTGTTGCTCTCACTGAGATTGCATTTCAGTCATAAAGAATTAATTATTATAATGTTCTTGTTTGTTGTCTCTGTTCTGATTAGTTTCGCTGGTAGTCGAGGAATATTACATTTTGCTCTTTTAGCAATTTATATGGGAGTAGCATTTTTTGTAGTAAAAAGAAAAGCATCATTAAACAAACGTATGGTAAATATATCACTGTTATTGATATTTATTTCCTTTGTAATACAACTGAGTACTTTTAGATTTCATGCAAGGCCTGTACTTAGTATAATTGATCCTAATTTTTCGGGTTTTTATATTTTTCTCGTATTCCTTCTGTGTAGAAAAATGAATATGAAAATGATGTCATATGTTTTTCTTTTTATGGGAGCCTTGACGTTAAGTAGAAATTTTTATTTGGCTGTTTTTGTGTTTTTTTTGTTTACACATATGAAAAAATTATGTTTTTTTTTCTTAAAGTTGAAATTTGTTAATGTTGTAATTTTTTCTCATGTTGCTTTGTTGATAATGGGTTTTTATTTTGTTCTTACATTTGATGATCAGATATATTATGATCAAACCTTGTCTCGTATTGCCCAAGTTGAGGACAGAGCTAATTTTTATCGCTTTAGTGCCAACATTTTTTTTTGGCACGATCTTTTAAATAGCCCTTTTGATAGTTTTTATGGGAGAGAAGTAGAAGAATATGCAGAAAACGTATTTGCTGTTGTTCCACATAATGTTCTTTTTAAGACAATTATGAGTTATGGATTATTTGTCGGTATAGTTTACTTGTTGTGTATGTTTTATTTATTTAAATTGAATTATTCTGTTATGAACATGCCATATATTATCTCATTACTGATGTATTTTTTGTTTTTGGGTGCAGGGGCTGTTAATTTAGATTTAGTGTTTATATTTATAATATTGAGTATAAATAGTAAAGATGTACTGCATTTTAATCGAAGAAAATATGTTTTGAAATAAAAGGTGTTATACAAATTAATATGAAAAGTGAACCACTGATTTCCATAATAACAGTAGTTCGTAATGGTGGGAAAATACTAGAAGAAACTATTTTGAGTGTAATAAATCAAACATACGGTAATATTGAATATATTATTGTGGATGGAGCGAGTACTGATAATACAATTGCTATAATAAAAAAATACGAAAATAGAATCAACTATTGGGTAAGTGAGCCTGATAGAGGTATTTATGATGCAATGAACAAAGGACTAAGTTTTACTAAAGGTATATGGATAAATTTTATGAATTGTGGTGATAAATTTGCAAACTCGAGTGTTTTAGAAGATATTTTTTCAACAGTATATGATGATAAAATAAGTTTTTTATATTCAGATTTTTACATGAAATACAATGACATGGATACAATGGGTACATTGCATATAGCCAATTATGGCAAAGGAAATATTTTACACCAAGCGATTCTTTACAAAAAAGAGCTCCATGAAAAATTAGGCTATTATATTGTAACTAATAAGATAATTATTTCAGATTACTTGTTTTTTTGTTCTGTGGATTTAAATTGTATCCAAAAAATAGATACTCCTATATCAATAAACGAAACGAATGGTGTTTCATCTGAGTCTTGGTGTTACAGACAGAAGATTTGTGCTGATTATATATTCCGACGAATATCATTTTGTCAATTCATTCATTTGTTAACCCTTCATTTTTTTAAGCAGATATTGAAGAAAATATTGGGAATAAATACAAGTAAGATGTTGGTAAAAAAATACATGGAATTCAAGCGGACAAAACGTTGCCTCATTGTAAATGAGGCAATCACTTGATATCTGTTTGTATGCCTACTTTTAATGGCGAAAAATATCTCCATAAACAGATGGAGAGTATATTGGTACAATTATCTGATGCCGATGAAGTAATAGTGTCAGATGATTCTTCCAGTGATAGTACAGTAAAAATTTTAGATGGATTCGATGATAGACGTATAAAAATAATTGAAGATCAAAAATTTGCTAGCCCGATTTTTAATCTAGAAAATGCCATAAAGAACGCCCAAGGAGATTATATTTTTCTTTCGGACCAAGATGATATATGGCTACCCAATAAAATAGAAATTACTATGAATCTTTTAAAAAAATATGATTGTGTAGTATCCGATGCGTCTATAATAGATGCAAGGGAAAATATTATTCATCATTCATTTTTCGAGCTTAACAAAAGCAAAAGAGGCTTTTGTTATAATTTTGCTAAAAATGGATATTTAGGATGCTGTATGGCCTTTAATAAAAAAATGTTGAGATATATATTGCCGTTTCCTTGTAATATACCTATGCACGATATATGGATTGGTAATATTTCTGAGTTGTTTGGAAAAGTGATATTTTATGGTGAACCGTTAATATACTACAGAAGGCATGAATTTAATTACAGTATGGCTTCTGAAAAAAGTAAAAATCATATTTTTATCAAAATTATGAATAGATATGAATTATTGACTAGTTTGGTGAAAAGGATATTTTTATCTTCAAATTTTGATGGTTTCATGAGTCTCTAAAATAGTTAAACCGAGATGACAAAAAATATGGTTTCAATTGTTACTGTATGTTATAATAGCAGTGTTACAATTCGAGATACTTTCGAATCAGTTTTAAAGCAAACGTATTCGAATTTTGAGTATGTTGTGATCGATGGTGATTCTACTGATACAACTGTATCGATAATAAAGGAATACGAATCCAAATTCAATGGTAAAATGCGCTGGATAACTGAACCAGATGATGGATTGTATGATGCCATGAATAAAGGTATTCGGATGGCTAAAGGTGATATAATAGGTATCTTGAATTCAGACGATTATTATGCTTCAAGTGCGGTTTTGAAAAATGTATGCGATATAATTTATGGGGAAAAAATTGATTCATGTTATGGTAATATTTTGTATGAGAAAAAAAATAAGCCATATCGTTTCTGGCGGGCTGGTGTACAAAAATCTTTTAAATTCGGTTGGATGCCACCACATCCAAGTTTTTTTCTGAAAAAATCTATGTATGAAGAACATGGATATTTTGGCCTTGATTATGGTTCTGCCGCCGATTATGAGTTGATGTTGCGGTTGTTGGAGAGAAAAAAAATTACGACGAAATGGATTGATGAGTTATTTGTAATAATGAGGGTTGGTGGTGTAAGCAACAATTCTTTCTTGTCCAGAATAAAAGCATATAATAATGACAAAAAGGGATGGATTAACAATGAATTGTCACCATTTTTTTTCACTTTGTTTTTGAAAAAAATATTGAAGATATCACAGTATTTTGTAGCCAAGAAGTTGATCGGTAAAATTTCACATGCAGGAGTAAATTGATTGTGCGAAAAGCCCTAATCACTGGCATAACGGGACAGGATGGCGCATATCTATCCGAATTCCTCCTAAAGAAAGGCTACGAAGTCCACGGCATAAAACGTCGTGCCTCCAGCTTCAATACACAGCGCATAGAT
>Ga0209755_10007096_pt1 | contig 12210 bp, 8 predicted proteins | sample TergutCo191P1_FD_187301 | JGI IMG/M metagenome (GOLD analysis project Ga0209755, IMG submission 187301) | Cornitermes sp. P1 segment gut microbial communities from Petit-Saut dam, French Guiana - Co191P1 (SPAdes) (version 2) | ecosystem: Host-associated > Arthropoda: Insects > Digestive system >... | reverse complement strand
AAATGTAGAGGGTAACTTCACACACAAAGTGAATTAATGTTACTTTTGACATTTTCCAAGCCTGGAATTTATGTAGCTATCTGAGATTGTAGAGGGTTTGTCTTATCAAGCGCAAGGAGTTGGTAATTCTCAAAATATTCTACTTCTTAGAATATTACATTGGAATGGATGACTGGCATAATGTTATGTCTGATGTAGGTGCTCTTATGTATGTCATACTAAGGAAGGCAGAAGAATGTGTGCCTCATGGGGAATTAGTTGGTACCAATGAACGTGTAACGTTATAGCCAAGGTGATGCACAAACCGAGGCCATTATAATTGAGATCAACTGTATATGTTAGAGAGTACAAGAGAAATTAAATAATCATACATAATAAACTATAAGACATTATTTCTTATCTATGAATTTACAGTTAATTCACTGCAGCATGCCACATATTATAACACCTTAAACTTCACAAATCATTTTGATGTTCTACTGCTCTACCTTGCTTATTCCTGCTAATAATTTATTAGGTTACAGCACTTACTGGAGTTTGACACTATCACCCCAAGCAATCAGCTCACGTCTTAAGTATACATTGGAGCTTGGTGCAGCAAAGTTTCGTAATGGATCATCATTCATAACCCATCCATTGTGGGCCATAATGAAACGGGCATCTGATGAATACATCAACATCATGTGTTCTTCCAGACCATTGGGATTACCATAGTCGGTAAAATACCTACATAACAAACAGGGGTAAAAAATGAAACGAGTCTCTTCACTTCTTACATAATTATGAACTGAATGAGAATATGAATGGTAAGCAACTTAAGATCAATGTTTATTTTGAAGTTATTCCATGCATTTTGCTTAACATTCATTTCTAAAACCAAGTCAGTGCACCCAAGTTACAAACATACAAAAAAGTACAGTCTTTTATATCCCCTACATGTTTCAGCATGTTTGTGCCAGCTCAGGGAGTTCATACACCAAGTTTAAAACTTGATGAAAAATAGTTAATTACATCTGCACTTTTTTTCCCTCATGTTTATTGGACCGTGCATCACTGTAATAGTTGAAGAATGAAAGCCCAACTTGATGTCACTTGCTATTTTATTTCACTTCTTATGTACTCAACATGTTTTCGATATTAATATATCCATCATCAGGAGCTTGTGACTGTGCTGCTGAATTACCAAATCTGTCGTTTTGTTCTCGGTTCGTTGTGTGCTGGAGTTTGGTGCGGCTGGGTTTGAGTAATATCCATGTTACAGGCTTCAACCTGCAACATGGACACTACGACCGATTTGGTAATTCAACAGCACAGTCACAAGCTCCTGATGATGGATATATTAATTTCCAAAACATATTGAGTACATAAGAAGTGAAATAAAATAGCAAGTGACATTAAGTTGGTCTTTTACATCTCCACTGTTCATTACATATAGCATTCAGAAGCCAAATTTAAGTGCAGGGTGACTGATGTACATTGTGGAGACACCCACATTGCAGCTATCCTTCCTCTGTCCATACACCAAGCAACACACTGACCTAGTCAACAGCAGCTTAAACACCACAGCAAACCACTCTCTCACTCCCTCCTTCTCTGTCTACTTCCACAAACAAAGAAAATGGCCCCTGACAACTGGAACTACCTTCTGGAAGCCATGCCCATCAGCTCTGCCAACCAGCCAATGGCAGAGCAGGCTGACCAGCAATGACCTGTGTAAAAGAAGCCATCTGACCAGCGAAAGGGAGTTCATTCAGAAAGGGGTAACTGACAACACACATCAAGAAAGGACTCATCAATACAGAAGACCCGACTGCCCGGCCACATAGCCTCGTGGACCGGGCACACCACCGCTCATCTGGGCATCCTGCAGCAGCACCAGTCGCAGCCTCCTCAACTCCACTGTGGACCTCAGGCCAACCAACCACATAGCCAGCAGTTCATCATCGCTCGCGGCCGACCGGAGGCCTTGTCACTACATGGCAACGCAGCTCTACTCCACAGTCAACATCACTCAACAGCAGATGATAAAATAACGGCAAGTAAGCCGCGACCTCACTTGTCAGACTGTACAACTTTGACATTAAAAAATATTTATATATATATATATATATATATGTGTGTGTGGTACTGTAGTTGTCATTCTAACACAACCCTACAGTACCTCCATAACATAAACATATTATGAGCATAAAACATTTTAGAAGTATTATATACCAATATATTGATTTTTACAGTTGTTTTGACATCTGTATTCAATTTAGCATGTTATGTAATGTAAAAGCAATAAGAACATTTTGAAGTTCCTCCTACTGCATCAATGATCAAGATGGGCTGCCATACCAAGACTCTATGATAAGTGTAAACAGTTATCTTACCAGGCTTTCCTCCAAATTAAACAGAAGAAACCCCAATTATCTGTTTTTGGATTATTCGGTTTACAGAATAGCCATATACTTGTTTTTTCTGTCTTTGTTGGGCTTTCTGAACTCATTAATGACCTACTTAACAACACTCATGATTGCTATGGTTATGCAGTGTCATATAGCAGCATGATTTTCAGTGATGAACTAGACAGGCTGTAGAAATGTTGGTAGTCTGCTTTAGGTACCGTACAAGTTGTTGCAAATAGGAACCTGAGAATAGCTCATGAGTGAAGGAATAATTGAGAAGTTGACATGTATTATATTTAAATAAGGTATTTTAATTTTAACAAGGTTATAATTAGTTAGGTATGAACTGTAACTGATTGCAACTGATGTGTCGTGTATCAGATGTGTAACTGAAAAGGATGAAGTAATGAATTAAACTAAACCTTCGAAAATCATAATATATGTCAATGAAGACAGTCCCATTTGGGCTGAAAATATAACCCATGATTGCTCCTAAATCTAATGCAGGCATGCAACTGTTATGATACGAGCAAATAGATTTATTGACAGTTTATGAAACAATGCACTGTTTTGTACACACACATAGTTGTCAACCAAGCGTGTACTTCTTTTGCAATATTTATGTTATGTGTTTATTCCAGTATGCTTTAGGGATCCAGAAGATGTTTGTACATTCTACAGCATGCCTGGGGAGATGAGTTGAGACATAGTGGAAATGAAAATAATTTATCCCTGCAAATGACTAATAATCATGTAAATGATTTTTATAAAGCTAATGTAAGTAGATTTTTATGCAACAAGGCAATTATGAATAATCCATCACTCAATAATTGGTGATTCCTTTCTCCATTTTTTTCTTTGAATTAAAAACAGTACATCAACAGTGCATGAAAGAATTATGCTTAAAATGCTTGTTGTATATCATTCCATCACCTGGGTACAAGAGGTTTCTTGGCAGAGACTTCTTTAATATGAGGGCCATCATGCTGTACACGGAAATACCGCATACCCGCTATACAGTTTTCAACAGCAGCTAGTAGGTGATTCTGAATTTCATCAAACATTTCTTTATTCAGTTCTTCCAAATGTGACTTGAAATTTTCACCACACTGGTGTAGGCGGATCTCATCTTCAAAGCAATCATCTCTAGATAAATACAATGAAATATTTTAGGCATGAATGAACTCTGTACTGAAAACTGACATATGAAAAGGAGGCACTTACATACATAAAACACTTCCATGCTAAAGGCACATATAAAAATTTCTCCATATTCAACTGCAGAATTCATTAATTGGTGTAAGTCTGCTCAGCTGCACAGATTATTCACAAAGTTAGCACATTAAACAAGTCACATCCAAATTCAAAGCTACTAGTAATCTACAGTAGCTAAACTTTTGATACAGCATTTAATATCAGGAGGAATGACTGAAGGCCAGAGCCCAGTTTCTGAAAATGTACTGCCCTGGATGAAAGTAAGACTAGAACTATAAAAGAAGAATCTTTCCAAGAAATGCTTGCTGTCTCTTACTCCCCTGAGCATTAAAGTTTTTGGCTTGTATTTTTCACAGTAGTTCTCAACACTTCATTTGAAGCTCATATTCTAGTCTGTTTATAATATAACATGGGGGAACTACAGTTTCATTCAAATCTTAACAATCTGCAATAATGCGGGAGGGAAGTAGAGCAAGTTTATTGTAATACATGAATGGTTCAACCACTGTAAGTACTGCATTTTTGTATTGTCCTTATAAGTAGGAGATGTAATAAATAATGAAATAACTATCTGCATAGAGTGGGGACTGCAGTGGCACAGTGGTTAAGGTGCTGTGCTACAAATCGGAAGGTTGCTGGTTCGATCCCAGCTGGTGTCATTAGAATTTTTCATTGACATAAAATCCTTTCAATTGCACTATGGCCCTGGGGTTGACTCAGCCTTTGGCAGAAATGAGTACCAGGAGCATTTCCTGGGGGTAAAGGCGGCCGGTGCGTAAGGCTGACAACCTTACCACCATCCTGTGCCATTGTCATGAAATCTGGGAACCTTAATTTCCTGGAACCCTCTGGGACACTCCAGGCCTGAAATGGGAATGCTTTACCTTTTATCTGCATAGAGTAGAATCCATCTCATGAAGCTGATAGTTCTTCAGTTAGTCAAGACATTCCTTGCACTTCATGAAACCCAAAGGTTCAGTACTATTTTTATAAGAGCCTTCCATTTGTTCACATCTTGAGTCAGACACAGTCAGTCCATGCCAGCCCATTCTCTTTCTTTACGATAATTCTAAAATTATTCTCCCACCTACGCATAGTTCTTTCAAGTGGTCTCTTCCCCTCAGGTTTCCCCACCTAAACCTTGTACACATTTCTCTTCTGTCTCATACATGCCACATGCCATGCCCATCTCATCCACCAAAATAATATATGGTGGGGAGCAAAAGTCATGAAGCTCCACAATTTTCTCCAGCTGCCTGTCACTTCCTCCCCTTTCAGGCCCAAATATATTCTCCAGCACCCAATTTGCACACCCTTTGTAGCCTGTGTTCTTCCCTTAATATATTAGACCAAGTTTCACCCACATGAAAACAGGAAATTTTATGGTTCTATTCATTTTGATCTTTATGTCTGTAGATAGATAGAAAATAAAAGGTTATGGACCCAGCTATGGCACTCACCAGATGTGATCAGATTCAATCTGCTCTTACTTTCATTATATGTATAATTTTCACTTAGTGCTACTCCCAAATGCTTGAATGTTGCCACATATTCACAGGATTTATTATGTTGTGATTCTGTTCTTCATTCCATTAATGAGGCATGAACACATATTTAGTTTTCACAGTATTAGGAATAGGTCCAACCTGCTTACTTGCAAATAATAAAGCTTATGTGGTATGTTTTATAGTATTCATGTTTTCACCCAATAAATTAATATTATCAGCATTGGCCAGAAGCTGAAATGTCCCACTACATTTCAATCCCTCCTGGTTTTCTTGGATACTCTTAATGGTATATTCTAAGTTCAAGCTAACAAAGAGGCAGTGTATGTATAACACAATATTGAGGCACGTGAAAGTAACCGTAACTATTACACATTCTCAGTGTGTGTCTGTAGCCTTAGTTATCCAGCATGCAAAGCACATGCACCATATTATATTGCCATCTGTGGTAAAGCATTATGGAAAATGTGTGTTTTGATTTTCTCTACAACTTATTGTGTGAAATATTTCTCATTCTGGGAAGAATTCAGTGAGGTCCTATCATAAATGTATATAGGTATTCATGTAAAGTATCCATTATTCTTGTCAGATTTTAATCAAACTTTAATTTTCTTGACAGCTTTTCTAAAAACATTGAAATATCAATTATCATGAAAATCTGTTCAATGGGAGTCGAGTTGTTCCATGCAGATGGACAGATGGACACAGACAGACAGACAGACAGACAGACATGACAAAGCTAACAGTTGCTTTTCACGATTTTGTGAACGTGCCTGACAGCAAATGGCAATAGAATGTCTCCTTCTTTAGGGCCATTCTGACTAGGAATAGTATCAGGCCAATGTTTAACTCTCTTAACTTTACTATATATGCCACTTATCCACATTTTAGTTAACCTAAATAGTTCCATGGGCATACCAGACTCAGTGAGAATACTACAAGAAACCTCCCTACTAAATAAATTGTAGGCTTTCATGAAGTCTATAAATAGCTGACATACTGCTGCATTGTGTTTCCATTTTTTTATCCAGCATGTGATGAATGCAGAATATATGATCAGTTGTTGATCTAATCCATAGTAATTTCATCCATGTATGGAGTTAACTTTCACAGAAAAATGTTGTATAAAATTTTATAAGCTGAGAACAGCAATATGTCTCAGTAGTAATGACTCTTAGTTTTATCACCTATTTCACAAATAGGTTCAACAATAGATATCTTTCACTGTTAAGGCAATTTTTCCTTATCCCAAACAGAACAACAAATGAAATAACAAACTAATGTACAGCTAAGAAGGGAGAGTATCTAGGTATTAGTATTAATATCTTTAGTGGCATAACATGAGTATAGGTCCCTTGTTTCTTGTACTAATGAAGTTCACTCTGTATTTAGGCCTTCTTCCATAAAACACAACATGCAAAAGAAAAATCTGTTACCAAAAATGAAGGTATAACCAATAATAAGATACAAATTTATTTGCATTGCTACTTTGGTCTCTGTTTTCATTAATCAATGTAACAAATATCAAAGTACAAAAATCCTTTAATTTTATGTACACTACCTGTGTGCATTATACAGCCTTAGAGCTAGTTCCATGTCGACAGTAGCTTTCAAACGACGATACTGTTTGTCTGGTATAATCTTCAGTTGTCCCATCTCTTCTGTAGTTCCTGCTACTGGAGGTAATTGTTTACGAGCCATAGAGTAGAATTCAATAACCAAGCTATCAATGTCCAGCATGTAAAGTTCTGGTATTTTCACTTGAGGTAAATAGTAGCCAAGCAGGAGTGCTCGGATGGCCTAAGAGAATATGACATTTTGTTGAATGTTATAATTAATAAACAATGCCAACACAGAACATATAATGTGTACTTGGTTGGTATTTTATAAATTATAATTTGTAACATGTACACAGTAATGATGCCAAAGTACAACAAATGATTATTTAAAGAATCTCTATCCAATAAAACCTCATTCACTCAAGGTACTTTGAAACATTTAACACACAATTTGAATGAAATATGAAAATATCACCATGGACTTAACCTGCTGATTATAGCTGCTGAAACTGACATGGGCATTATACTGGGCTAGTATTAAAATTTGAATTCAACATTAATGAATGACTGTCACAACATAATATCATAAAAAATGTTACATTGTCCTGTTTGCAATTATAAATCCATGTTTTTCATGTAAGAGAGTTCATGGACATCTTAAAAACAAGCTCCTGTTTTGTGTCTATAGCTACAAAATGCTGTCATTCATGTCTGCATATATTATTGTGAAATACAGTATTTGTAATGTTTCAAGGAGTTTGTTATACCTTGGGCATGAAAATGATTTTCTTTTGCATATGACATAACAAAAGTGGCTGTTTATTCTGCACATGCTGTAGTGAAATAATTTTTCTTTCTGCATGACATATGGAAATCAGTTTTTTTTTTTTTACGCACAGAAAATTGTTGTTTCTCCTCATCCCCTTTCTCTGCCTGTTTGAATTTCTTACTGCACACTGACAGCCAGGCTGACTATGTACTTTTCAACAGGACAGGATCTTAAAGTTCAAGACTCTCCCTACTGATGTAGTTGGTGAACCTGTTGTATTTATTTGGGCTACCCTCTTGGCCTTGTAACAATCTCCAATCCTTGAAACCTTGTCTTCCTGTCTTCACTGACACCTTTAATGATGCCAAAAACCCATTTAGCAAAGCACTTATGGATAGTTGCACTACATCCATAGTTCCAACTACTGCAAACCTCACTGCATTCAAATTTTCCATTTTCTAATCTCAGTCACGGGGTGACTAGTTGACATTTCTTGAAAATACTAACAGGGCAAGCTCGTCTAGCATGCCAGTACATGCAGTCAATGACAGCAGTAACCTAGGCACTTTGGTGCTGTATATTCAAGTTTACAATATATTTTTCCCACATGCAGTCCTTGCAGTTCTTGAGTCTTGCCCAGTACAGGTAGCATAGCTTTTGCTCTCTACTGTACTGCTCCATAATAAGATGGTCCACTTATTTTTGTACTTCTTTCCTCCATGAAATGTTCCTTCTTGAATCAGTCATATTCTGTTCGGTTCAGGACTACAAGAAATACAGTTTGCCCACACTGTACATGTTTAGTGTTGCACAGTGTTTTAGTACTGCTACCATATTTGTGTGAAAGTTTTCATAGTTTCAACATCTACAGAAGAATATTCACCATTAATTGTCAATGATACTATGTTATGTAGCTCCTTGAACCTACAAAGCTGGCCAGTTTAACACTTAAATTATATCCTATAATGCAAGAATACAGTCTTGACAAGCATGGCAAAGCCATTCAAACAAGTGGTTGTCTAAGTCTGAATCTTCCTCTTAACAGTTTCTGCTGTAACTTCTTTAGGTTGCAGTTCAATCACATCCTGATTCTTTAGGTGTGCTTAAAGTGCTGACTGTGAAATTCCATATGCTTCAGCAATTCCTGTTATAGTGTTTTCCATGACTATTCTGAGCATTAACACCAGTATTTCATTTGTATTTCTTCCTGCTGACAAAATACTGTTTTCTCTTGTAAATCAAAAAACAGAATAACCTCTCCTTCCCACTTAAGTGCTAAGTTGTGTGCTTGTGTGCTAACACCCCCTCCAAAGATCTTTTGCTGGCACTTATCACTCTTCCCACATGTTACTCAAGGATGGCCACTCCACACATTTTAGGAAGTTACAGGGGTGCAGAAATTGAAAAAGGAAAGAAAAAAATTCTCATGGTGTGAGTTATTCAAATTTTAAACAGTTAAATAGTTCACATAAACCCTTTTGGCAGACTATTTCCTGCTGAGTGTGTATGAAGGTTAGCAGGCTCCAGAATCATTCACATAAACTAGCCCAATATTCAACAAAACATGACCTCTGCAGCTGATAGAGTGTCAGTAAATGAACCAATAAACAAACAAATCCAAAAACATTTTGATGAGATACCTATATACAGTATCAGGAGAAATGTGACTCACAATGACAATACTGCGTAATGAACACATGATGTAGCAGCGACTGACATACATTAGGTAACAAGAATGCTTTACTTACAGAAAGATGATCTTCAGAGGTGACTTCAGTAGGAATTCCACTGAACTCCCATTTTACCTCAGATATGTCCAATGTTAATTGATGTAGAAGAGAATCTAGAAGATATGCTGGGCGAAGATGTGGAGAATTTACAAGGTTATATGTACATTCTGGATGCTCAAGGAGCCATGCTGACTCATTGGCTGTATGATTCAGAACAATATCACAGATACTCAGCATCTAAAAAAGGAGAAGATTTGACAGAAATGTGTTTTGCTTCTGTATTGCTCAGATCAAAAACTGTGTGTGTACATTGCTAGCCACACATCAAAGTTTTAATTTGTGGTGGCAAAGGAGTGCTCTAACAAGGAGCTAACATATAACCACACAGATCCAGCATCAAAAGTTCAGAGCCAAGATAAGAAATTGTGTGCACTTCCACAAAGTAAAAATCAGATTTGTGGTATGACAATTTTAAATTGACTGATCAAAATATTTTATTTTCTGTCATGAACAAACTATTTCTTGTGTCTTTACAGCGATGCTTTAGGCATTCCAGGATTAGAAATTTACTGACTGCTATAAAGGGTATAATTAAATGAATTATGTTTACTTTAAAACCATTAATTGTCTGTCTGCTGTACCTTCCATTCATTCCTTAATTTTGTTATGAACTTCTCAATGTCACTCATATGAACTTTTTTGCCACGATCATTGAACACAGGATTCAGCTGCTGCTGATTCCTGATGCTGTATGAGGAATTTGAAACACCAAGCTCCTGCAAGAAAAAGAAACATGACTGATATATTCTTACAGAATTCTTTATAAAGTATATCAATACTGCATTCTGAAATTACAACAGCATGGCTTTCAAAAAATATAAAAACCAAAGATTTCTATTACAACTCATGGGCAGATGGTCTCATTCTTGAAGACTCACTTATGTTGTTGTTAATTACATTATGCTCTGAATGATAAGAACAAGCATCTCATCTTCAAAAGCCTCATAAGGTAAAGATAAAGATAAAGTTTACCCTATAACAGGCCATGAAGGTCCAAAGAGGGAGTAGAGGTATAGCTCTACTCTTTAACCTCGGCGCTAGATGGGGGTGAGTGGTCAATGCCACGCCCCGGCTGCCTTACCCCTGGGGAAAGACCTGGTACCCATTGTAAAGAAGGGTGGGTGGGTCCCAGAGCCATTCTGGATGGGTGCAGAAAATCTCGCCCCCACCAGGATTCGATCCCCAGACCATCCAGCCTGTAGCGAGTTGCTATACCGGCTGAGCTATCCCAGCCCACATAAAACAGCAAACAAAGTAAAATATTTTTTCAAGTTCTGTAACAGGTATTATTTGAAATACAGTATATTCTACACATCTATATAAAGTGATTCAATTTGAGAAATACCCATGCGCATTTATTTCTTCTCTTTCATTATTACTGACTTTACACAGGCTATCCACTGAATATGATGCTCAATATGCTGCCCCACAGAAAGTCTAAGAGAAAAATTTCATACCAGTGTCCCGATGAACATGAAAATCGTGCTGACCAGTCGAGAAAAATTAGTTCATTATGAAGTATCAGTGAGTTAAAAATACAAATATTTTACCTCTTTATTTGTTGGTACAACATACCCCTCCTGAAATAGTGCCTATTTTATAAAGTCCATAGTACAATTAAAAAATCACGTTCTCTTCTTGACACTTAATAAAAATTGGATGTTCCATTTGCACCACTGTCCATGTTAAAACTGAAGGTCATAGTCAGCTTTTCATGTTTATTCTTTCAGCCACCAGTTCAAACATTCGGGAGTTTATTTCTGGTAATTTTTTTATTTGAATCCAGCTTAAGGCCTCATACCAACAGTGAAATGATTATTTGTAAAATTTAAAGCACCAGGACAGCTCTCCTCTTTACTTTTGATGATGCAGGCTGAGAAGTGTCTTTCTATATTGACATACTTCACTTTCACAGTGCTGCACACAACGTAATACAAGCATGCATATGAGAAAAAAAGAGTTCACATAGCTAGAGCAAATGTATTCTAATACCTGTATGGGGGTGAAATGGATCATGTTGTAGCCACTCTCTTTTGTTACTTTTAATTTGTTTTCCCATGTACTGAAAGGACCCAGACTTTTGGCTAAAATAGTCTGACACTGTATACAGTCTAAGGGCAAGACTTCATCTGACCCATAGGTAAGGACAGGATCCACTGTGAAAAATCCAGATCCTTGTGGTCCTGGACATTCACTGTAACAAGAAATTAAATGGTTACTCTGTGAACAAGAATTATGTATCATTTCAGGACTGAAGTCTTGTATTTCATCATTTACAATGTGAAAAAAATAATGTTAGAGTACATGCCAAGACTAAAATATCAGCAAGGTCTTGATCTGGAGCATGTGGCTTGGTTCCATACGCAGTAGTAGCCAGATAATACTAAAGAGTTTGTAAATAGCAATCAGCAACTGGTAATAAGGCAATTATGATGGTATCAGGATATGCCACAATGAAAAAAGACAACTTTGTAACTGATACCACATTAGTTATTTTAATAATATAAGATAATTATTTAATGCTTATTGTTCATTAAAAATTCCATTGACCCTGCTAGGTAAAACAACAAAAAGCATTTTTTATTTAAAGCAGTAAACATTTCAATAATCAAGAATTGTATTATACAAGTGTAGATGTCAAACCTTTAACGCCTAGTGGTTCCTATATCTGCCATCAGGTTAAACAAAAAAAACTCTGCATTTGATCCACACCATGTATATCTGTGCTTTGTATGATTCTCACATTTACAATCAATTATTTCCCTGTACAATATCAGCCACACTGTGGTGTCTGCGAAGTAAGAACAGAATCTCTATACATAATGTAGATTCATTTAAGTCTTCAAAGGGTTATACTGTGGTACTAAACCACCTTCTTTGGTCTCTACACCAAAATTTTGCTCACTGCATACAATCTACTGTTGTGCACCATAGACTTATTTTGGCAGATTTAAAGTACCTTTGAAATCTCTCATAGATGAT
>Ga0209755_10007095_pt1 | contig 12210 bp, 8 predicted proteins | sample TergutCo191P1_FD_187301 | JGI IMG/M metagenome (GOLD analysis project Ga0209755, IMG submission 187301) | Cornitermes sp. P1 segment gut microbial communities from Petit-Saut dam, French Guiana - Co191P1 (SPAdes) (version 2) | ecosystem: Host-associated > Arthropoda: Insects > Digestive system >... | reverse complement strand
TAACGGAATTAATATTTGGGAATTGTCTCAATTATCTGTTACAGATTCTCTTAAATTTTTTGAAACCATCAAATTAAATAAAAACGAAAATAAAATCGCCCATCAAATTTTAAAAGAAATTAATGCGCGTCTCGGTTTTATGCAGAATGTAGGGCTTGATTACCTCAGCCTTGAGAGAAAAGCCTCCACCCTTTCAGGAGGGGAAGCGCAGAGGATACGCCTTGCAACGCAGATCGGATCGAGCCTAGTCGGTGTTCTTTATATTTTAGACGAGCCTTCTATCGGGCTTCACCAGAGAGACAATCAGCGTTTGATAGACACTCTTCTTTATTTACGGGATCTAGGCAACACTTTGATTGTTGTCGAACATGACGAGCAAACTTTGCGGACAGCGGATCACATTGTCGATTTAGGACCGGGCGCGGGCGTTCACGGCGGAAAAATTGTCGCGCAGGGAAAACCTGATGATGTAATGCTTGTAAAAGAAAGCCTTACAGGTCAGTATCTTGCAGGAAACCTTTCAATTGAAATCCCGCAAAAAAGGCGAGAAGGCAACGGCGCATTTTTAAAATTAAAGGGAGTGAGCGAACACAATTTAAAAAATATCAACGTGGAAATTCCTCTTGGAGTTTTTACCTGCATTACAGGTGTATCAGGTTCCGGAAAATCTACTTTACTTTCTGATGTTTTATATCCCGCATTGGCAAATAAAGTTTACGGCTCTAATCATGCCGAAGGCGCTTATAAAAAATTAGAAGGCGCAGAGTTTATTGATAAAGTAATCGACATTGATCAAAGCCCCATCGGTAGAACGCCGCGTTCAAATCCGATCACTTATGTTGAGGGATTTACCGCTATAAGGGATATGTTCGCTAATTTGCCTGAGTCAAAAATGAGGGGTTACAAACCGGGTAGATTTTCGTTTAACGTCAAGGGCGGAAGATGCGAACATTGCGAAGGGGACGGGACTATAAGGATCGAGATGAACTTTCTCCCTGATGTTTACATAACTTGCGATGTTTGCCACGGAAAAAGATTTAACAGGGAGACGCTCGATATCCGTTATAAAGGAAAAAATATTTCCGATGTTCTTGATATGACTATAGAAGAAGCGGCTGTTTTCTTTGCCCCCATTCCGCAGATCAACCGCAAAATGCAGACCCTGCTTTCTGTCGGTTTAGGTTATGTGAAACTCGGGCAGTCGGCACTTACACTCTCGGGCGGAGAGGCGCAAAGGGTTAAACTTGCTTTGGAACTTTCAAAACGCTCAACAGGCAGAACGCTCTATATTTTAGACGAACCTACAACCGGACTTCATTTTGCAGATGTAAAACAATTAATGGAGGTCATTAAGTTATTGGTTGATCAAGGAAATACAGTTATAATGATAGAGCATAATCTTGATGTGCTGCTGCAAGCGGATCATATCATAGACCTTGGTCCTGAAGGCGGGGAAAAAGGCGGGCAGGTTATCACAACAGGAACCCCTGAACAAACGGCAAAATGCAGCGCTTCCTACACCGGTTTTTATATCGCTCAAATGCTGAAAAGGAATGCAACACAGAAAAAAAGCGCTCACAGCGAGTTTCGAAGAAGCGAGGGTTCCAAAATAAAAAATGAGCAAACAAGGATTGCCGCTTCTAAAGAAGCCGGGAAAAAATGATAAGGTATGCTTGAAATAACACGTAAGGTTCTGTATAACTCTTTTTTTATCTTTTTTTTATCTTTTTTATTTTTGCTTTCACCTTTAAACGCGCAAGAAGAAACATTACCTGATGTTAGAAACAGAAACGATACTCACAACGAAGTTTCCGCTGCTAATAACGAAGTTTCCAATACTAGCGAGAAAAATTCTTCGCATACAGAGCTTACACAAACAGGCGCTGACACTCATGCCGCTCTTAGCCGTTCTGAAATACAGCGGATCGAGATGGAAATAAAAACATCAACATTAAGCGAACTTGCAGTGTGGTGCCGTATCTTAGGTCTTTCAGAAGGCGGTACAAGAAATGATCTTTCAAACAGGATTAGGAATCATTTTTCAATCCCTGATCCAGGACAGCAAAACAATGATAATAATAAAGTGATTACAATTGAATCTGCGCAAACAACAGAATATTTTACTATCGATATAATTGATGAAGATTATGCCAGATTAAAAGGCGAAGTTTCAATAATTTTAAAAGACGGAGACTCAATCCATAAAATAAGCGCGAATGAAATACTTTTTAACCGATCAAGAAATATTATAACTGCAAAGGGCGGTGTCATTTATGAAAAAATCGAAGATGATAAAACAGAAACATTCCGCGGGGAAAATATCACCGTAAATATTGATAACTGGTCAAGCGTTTTTCTTGACGGAAGATCGACAATAGAGAACGGCGGCACTTCTTATTTATTTTCCGGTCTTGTAATAACCCGCACTGCAGATGACGTTACAATTTTAAGAGACGCGCAAGTTTCAAGCGGTGCAAATGATGAAGCGTTTTGGTCAATTAATGCGTCAAGACTGTGGCTGCTTCCAGGTTCTGATTTTGCAATTTTTAACGCTTGGTTAAAAGTCGGCGAAATTCCTGTTTTGTATATTCCCTTTTTCTTTTTTCCTACCGACGAACTTATTTTTCATCCTGTTATCGGATACCGCACAAGAGAAGGCGGTTTTGTACAAACAACTTCATATATTTTAGGAAGGCCGAAAGCCGATGCCGCGGAAACTAACTCTTTAAGCAGAATTTTAGGTAATTCAAATGATATGCAAAAAGAAAGACAAGGTTTGTTTCTGCGAAACACAGGTAAAAAATATGTACCAGTAAATGAAATCACTTTAAAAGCGATAGCCGATTATTATGTTAATTTAGGATTTATTTTTGGCATTGATTTTTCACTTCCAAAAACAGGAATTTTAAATCCTTTGAATTTATCCTTAGGATTAGGTTTTACAAGAACTGTAACAGATACAAGCAGAAGGCAGGGAACAAATTTGGGAGAGTCGCCTTATTGGCCGGATTATGACGGCACTTTCGATTGGAATAAATCAAACCTTTTTTCTTTTCAAGTCCCTTTCCGCTACAGATTAAATACAAACAGTTCGATTACCGGAAAGTACGGCAGTATATCATGGACCTTGCCTTTATATTCTGACCCTTATGTAGACAGAGATTTTGGTATCAGTACAAGAACTGAAAGCATGGATTGGATTAATATGCTCCAACAAGGCGCGGCAACAGAAGAAACATCATCTTCTATTACCGAAGTCCCTTCATATCAATGGGTAATAAGCGGAAATTTAACCCCTTCTTTTACTTTGCTTTCTCCATTTATATCAAAAGCGTCTCTTACAAATATTTCTATGACTATGAGTTTTATTAAATTTATAGATAACACGGTTTCCGGGACTAACCCTGATTCTCCGAGCCGTTCTTTTTTCGGTCCCGATAAATTTACGCTTTACAGTGTTTCAGGTTCTATTACAGGAAACCCCTTATCTTTAGGAGGCGCAACAACAACTGCAAAAACTTCTACAGAGCAGGTTGAAATTGAAGACCCATTAAGAGGGATAGGAACGCCTGTATCGCCCTGGGAAAATTCAAGCGCTCCAAAGCAAGAAAGAAACACGTCAACAGAAATAATAAAACCGCCTGAATTAAAACAGACCTTTGCTTTACCTCGTGCGGGAAACGCCAGATTCAGCATTGATTACCAATTATCGCCTGCCGCTTCTTCAGAGCTTCAGTTCATGAACTCAAACTGGAAAACTTATGAAGAAGTAAACTGGAACGAAGTGCAATCGATCCTTTCCAGCTTCGGTACTGACGCTTCATTGAATTTCCGTATGGAACATTCATCCGGTTTATATTCCAATGTTGTTACATTTACAGGTAAGGGCACATGGAGAGATTATTCTTTTCTTAACGAAGAATTTTTTATTAACCCTATCGACGGGACAGTTGATGAAAAAAAAATGGATGAAGCGAGGCAAAATCAATACAGGCAGACATCTTATTCTTCTTCATATTCATATACAGGTTCTATAAAACCTTTAATTAACAATCAAATATTCGGACAGAGCAACTTTCAATACAGTTTAAGAGGAACATTGGTAAGATCAAAAAGATACATTGACGGAAACGGCCCTGAACTTACACCGCAATGGGGTTCTTGGGTAAAAGAAGAAAAAATTGACGGTGAAGATATTCTAGGATTAAACACTCATCAGCTTTCTGCAAACATTGCGGCTAACATTATTAATAATAATCAAAGTATATCCATAAGCGCCGCATTACCTCCTCTTGATGAATTAATTTCAACTAACGCTACATTCAGATTTTGGATATCGGAAACAAGTATCAGTTTCCGTATGGAAAGACCTAAACCTCCTAGCCCTTCACAGCCCCTTGAGCCGGATGTTCAAGATAAAGACTGGATTTTTAAACCTATAGATATAAGGGAAACTTTAAGATTTGGAAGTATAGGATCATTGGCTTTCAGTATGACCCTTGATCCTGAAACAGATAATGAAATTACCGCATTAAGAACTGATTTATCGTTAAAGCAAGCGTCGTTGGGGACATTAAATATAAATTTCCAGTCAAGTAAAGTTGTTAAATATGTTTTTAACCCGCGTTATCCTGATCGCCCTTCTGAAGGAGGCGAATGGATTCAAGAGGGAGAACCGTCTCTTTATCCTACAAGTTTAAATTTCTCGTATAATAAAACTTTTAAAGAAATAAATATAATCAGAAACCGCTTTAATATAAACTTTAATTTAAATTCAAACCTTAGATTTGATTTGCAGCGTTACACCAATTCTAATTTTGTATTTACTATGAGTTTTACATTAAAAATTACAGATTTTTTGGATCTTACCTTATCTGCAAAATCTGATAATTCTGTAATTTTCAGGTATTTTAAAAATATCCCCGGAATGGAAGATCTGACAAAAATGTATGCACAAGGGCCTCAAAACAATTTATTTACAGATTTATTTGATTCATTTAATTTTTCAGATGATGAAAAAAGAAAAAGATCGGGTTTTAAAATGCAAAGTTTTAACCTTGATATTAAACATTATTTAGGCGATTGGACGGCAGAATTTAAATTAAATATGTACCCCTATCAACGTACAAATGCAGGAGCTGTAAGTATCAGTATTATTTCTGATATTACATTCCTTGTAACTTGGACACCAATTACAGAAATTAAATCAGATATTTTTTATGACGGAAAAAATGAAAAATGGAAAGTGCAGTAAGATTTATCCTAAAGGTTAATTATTCCTCCTATTGACGAGGAAGATTATCAAGTTATAGAATCATTTAAGAGGTTTTTTTGGAGTACAACGGAAATCAAGATTGCATTACTATCGCATTTGATGATAAGGAACTGCTTTCCGTAATTTGCGGGGCAAACGACGGTAATCTAAAAGTAATTGAAGGAAGCCTCGGAGGATACATAGCCGCAAAAGGAAATGAAATATATTTTGAGGGAAACCCTTCCGCTGTAACAAATTTTAAAACAATGATGGATAATCTAATTACGGCTGTAGAAGAAGGCGATCATCCGACCGCCGATTATATCCGCTCGCTTACAGGCGAATTCATTCAAGATGAATCTACAAATAATTCTTCAAACTCCGTTAGCGGCCTTTTTCATGATTCTTTGATTCATATACCTCACGGTATCCGCCGTATTTATCCCCGTACTAAAAACCAGGCTGTTTATATACAGGGTATGAGGGAGCATGAAATCTGTTTCTGCGTAGGGCCTGCAGGAACCGGAAAAACCTTCCTTGCTATAGCCCATGCCTTGCAAATGCTTCTTTCTAAAAAAATGCGAAAATTGGTGCTGACACGCCCTGTCGTAGAAGCCGGTGAAAATTTAGGTTTCCTGCCAGGTGATCTTGCGCAAAAAATCGACCCCTATTTAAAACCGCTTTACGACGCGATGGAATCCCTTGTACCATATGATGTCATAAACAGAATGGAAGAAACCCGCTCTATCGAAATCGCCCCTCTTGCATACATGAGGGGAAGAAGTTTAAATGACTGTATAGTGATTCTTGACGAAGCCCAGAATACCACCAAAGAACAGATGAAAATGTTTTTAACTAGGATAGGGACAGGCACGCGGGCGATAATTACAGGGGACACCACCCAGATAGATTTACCGCGTAAAACAGAATCAGGGCTTTTACACGCGCTGGATATTTTAAGAGGGATTGAAGAATTAAATTTCACTTTCCTTCATACAGGAGATGTCGCCCGCAATCCGCTTATAAAAAAAATAATACAGGCATATAATGAAAGAGAAAAATAATATCAAATTAAGAACAAAAATAAAAAACGCTTTTTTATCTATGTTAAGCCGTTTGCGTTCAGGCCCTAGTATTTTTAGTTTTATTTTATGCGCTGTTACCGCTTTTGTTTTAATTTGGAATTCCAACCTCCAAGGTTTAAAAGATATACGCCACATCTTCGGATGGATTTTTCTTGTACTTGTTGTTTATATAATATATTTACTTTTGCGTAACAAAGAAGTAATAGGTAAAGAAATAAACCTGCGTGAACGTTATTTGCTTTCTTCTGTTACAGGCATTTATATAATAGGTTCTATATTAGTAAATACTCTTTCACCTAACTTTGGAGAGTTCCCCGTTTCACTTGCCATTCCCACCGCTCTTTTTATAATGCTGCTTGCAGTTTTCATGGGTAAAAGGCTTGCAATGATCATGGCTATCGCCCTTCCTTTAGGCCCGTATTTAGCGGGAGCCTTTGACAATTATTCATACATCATCGCGCTTGTCTCAGGTGTCAGCGCATCGACTGTACTTCATAACCAGCAGAACAGGATGAGCCTTATTAAAGCGGGGCTTTTAATTGCAGCGGCAAATTGTGCCGCAGTGATTGTGATACTGCTCATCCGTCAATCTAATCTTTCTGAATACCCTGTCCTTCTTTTTTGGGCTGCGCTTAACGGTATAATTTGCGGGATGCTGACAATTGGTTTCTTGCCGCCGCTTGAACATTTATTAAATGCGGTAACACCTTTCAGGTTAATGGAACTCTCTGACCTTAACGCTCCTATCTTACGCAAACTTTTTACAACAGCGCCCGGAACTTACAGCCACTCGCTCATGGTTGCAAATCTTGCAGAACAAGCTTGCCAGGACATTGGAGCGAACCCTCTGCTTGCGCGAGTAGGCGCTTATTATCATGACATAGGAAAAATGGAAAACCCCTCCTATTTTGTCGAGAACCAAACAGATCATAACAAACATGATGAAATAGCTCCGCGTCTTTCTGCCACCATAATAAGAAGCCATGTAAAATTAGGCGTAGAAAAAGCGCACAGTTTAGGTCTGCCTAAAGATGTTATTTCAATTATTTCAGAACATCACGGCAATTCAATAATTTCATGGTTTTATAATAAAGCTGCAGAACAGGAAACAACAGTTAATTCAGAGGACTTTTCATATCCCGGAACGCCTCCCCGTTCAAAAGAATCCGCTATAGTGATGCTGGCAGATATTACAGAAGCCGCCGTAAGAACCTTAACAAAACCCACTCCCGGCAAAATGGAAAAATTTATCAAGCAGCTTTTTCAGGCAAAAATCGATCACGGGCAGCTCGCAGAATCGGAATTATCTTTTAACGAACTTGAAATTATAAAAAAAGCTTTTGTAAAAGTGCTTGCCGGTTACTATCATTCACGGATCGAGTATCCCAAACAAAAGGAAGAAAAATCTGATGAACAAAGTTGAGCTAAATTCCCAAGAGGTGGATTTGCCTTCGTGGAGCGGCAAAGCTTGCAATTACGCGCTAAAAGTATTAGATGAAATAAATCGAGACAACTGGGAACTGTCTATCCTTTTTTGCGGTAATAAAACCATCGCTTCTTTGAACAATCAATACAGATACATAAATGAACCGACAGATGTGCTTTCTTTTAATTTAGGCGAAACTGTTCAAGACGGGGAAAGAACAGTCTATCTGCCTGGAGACATCGTTATTTCTCTTGAAACACTGACAGAAAATGCAAAATATTTTAAAATTTCCGAAGATGAAGAGTTACGAAGACTTTTAATTCATGGTATCCTGCATTTAGACGGAATGGATCATGATAGTATAGAGCAAAACGAGCCTATGCTCGCTTTACAGGAGGAGATTTTGAAAAAACTTAACAATGAACAGATAATTCCCGCCGGAGGAAAAAAATGAAATCCCCTTTTCAATTTAACACAAAAGCGATAAAAGACCTTGAAGAAGACCAGCAGGAAATGATAAGGGGGGTTGTGGAATTATCGGACACAACGGTTAAAGAAGTAATGGTTCCCCGCACCGATACGGTCTTTCTTTCCGCGTCAGCTTCCAAAGAGGAACTTCTTGAGCAGATCAGCGAAAGCGAACATTCTCGTTTTCCCGTTTATCAGGATACAGTAGATCATGTAATCGGCATCCTTCATATTAAAGATGTTTTAAAAACACTTGTTAAAGACAAAGCTTTTAATATACACGAACTTGTTAGAAAACCTTTTTTTGTCCCTGTATCAAAACATATTAACGATCTGCTGCGCGAACTTAAACGAAAAAAAGTCCACATAGCGGTTGTTGTTGATGAATACGGCGGAGTGTCCGGCATAGTATCAATGGAAGATATCATCGAAGAAATAATCGGCGATATTCAAGATGAGTTTGATCATGAAACAGAAGATGTTGTAAACTTAAGCGAAGGCTCATGGCTGTGCGATGCAAGGGTAAACTTTGAGTTCCTTGCAGAAGAATTAAACATAGACCTTCCTATCGAAGATTTTGACACGCTCGGAGGTTTTGTTTTTGATCTTTTCGGAAAGATACCTGTAAAGAACGAAAAGGTTTCCTACAAGGATTATGATTTTATCATTCAGGAAATGGACGGTCACAAAATAAACTCTATTAAAATAGTAACGCATAAAAAGGAATAGTTGTTTATATAGGGAGGGGGAGATGAAAAAGTTTAATTCCGCAAACAAACAAACAAGAAAAAGTTATATCCCCAGTCCCCGATCCCCTTTTCTTTGCATACTTTTTTCCATATTCGTTTTATTTTTATTACCCATAAACCTAACAGCTCAAAGCTCAACTTCAGCCGCACAGCTTTTTGAACAGGGCAAAAACAACATGGCGGACGAAAATTGGTATTCTGCAGTTGAGTCCTTCCTTGAATGTCTGCGAATAAATCCCGCTCATGCGCAAGGGACAGCTTCCCTTGCCGAATGTTATTATGAACTTGCAGAATTCGATGAAGCCCTTAATTGGGTCAGAAAGGCAAGACAGCTTGCCCGTACCGATATGACTGTCGCTAACTTGGAAGTTTTTACCCTTATCGCGCTCGGTCAATTAGAAGCAGCCAATACCCTTGTAACAGAAATACTCGCAAGAGAGCCTTACAACAGAGAGGCATTGTTTGCAGCAGGGGAACTTGATATTGCAAGAAACCGCCCTTCAGAAGCGCTGCTGCGCTACCGCGAAGCTGTCCGGCGTTATCCCGATGACCGCCGGCTTTTAATTTCACTCGCCCTTGTCACCCTCTCTCTGGGAGACGGCGATAACGCTGTCAATTATATAAACAACGCCATTTTAAATCATCCTAACGACTATAGAGTTTTTTACTATGCCGCATATATCTACTCCATGAATAACAGAGTGACAGAAGCGATCCGTTATGCGGCGCGGGCTTTACACTTTAAATCCGATCATCAGCCGACGCTGAGCTTAATGGCGATCCTGCGTTACCGTAATAGCGAATATGAAGAAGCGTCCCGCCTTTGCGATATAGCAATCATGAATGACAGGCAGGATATGAACGCATGGTATTTAAAAGGTTTATCTTTTATACGGATGGGCCGCAATCAGGAAGCGATATCGATCCTTTCAAATGCATTATCGATCAATGAAAATGATGAATTTATCCGCGCCATTTTAGAAGAAACTCTGCTTTCTTCAACCGCTCTTGAAGACAGGCAGCGCTCCAGATTTGCATCATGGCATTTTAACAGAGCAAGAAGTTTCCGTCAGCGCAACTTTATAGAGCAGGCGCTTTTTGAATACAGGAGGGGTTTGCGCCTTAACCCCTTCGCCGCAGACAGAAGAGAATATGCGGAACTCCTGCGGCTGCAAGGCTACCCTGCACGCTATCTGGAAGAATTAATCTTCTTGCAAGATCAAGGGATCGCTGACCGAAGTTTAAATGACGCTGTCGAAGCTTACAGCTCATTATTATCCAACACCCTTTTCAAGCAATGGCAGGTAAACCCGGCTGACCTTACAGAACGCCACTGGAAAATCGCAGTCTTCTCCCTTGCAGGTCAATCAAGTTTTCAACATGCCGATGCGGGGACAGCCGCAGCAGGTGTAATCAGGGAATTGCTTGTACACAACCGTAATATCATACCGATGAATCTGGAATTGCGCCAAGCATCTTTCGCGCAAGCTTTCCGTCATTCAAGGGAAAGCGGGGCTGATTATTTTATTTTGGTTTCTGTAACAGAAAACGAGCGCGACATTTCTATAAAAGCCGAATGTTTTGTCGGCAGGACAGGCTCTCCTGCAGGAGCTTTTTTTGCTTACCGTACTGGAACCGACAGGCTTCGGGACGCTTCCCGCGGGATAATTGCAGACCTATCTTCTGCCATGCCGATCCGCGGCAGGCTGCTTATTAGGCGGCAAGGGCAAGCGCTCATCAACAAAGGAAAAGCCGACGGCATACAAAATGAAACTGTCTTTGATGTAGTAAAACGCGGCCGCCCTCAAACAGCAAATGACGGCATCGCTCTTATCTACACAAGCGATGAACTTGTCGGTAAGCTTACCATCACCAATGTTGATGAAGAAATAGCAATCGGCGCTTTGGCAAGGGAAGGTTTCTTTGACAGAATCGAACCGGGAGACGAAGTAATACTTAAAGCCGAAAAAGCCGTTGAGACAGACGCGCAGCAAGCGGCAAACCCAGAACTGCGTGCCTTGCTTAGAACATTAAGGTAGTATAGAAATATTTATCGCCAAAGCGCAAAGATCACCAAGAACGCTGAAGAAGAATTTTTTTCCGCAAAGATTAGATTATCTTTTTTGCTTTGTCTCTTTTGTTTGATTTAATCCGCGGAATGCGTTAATGATCATAGGAGAAAAACTGGCTATTATCGCCGCAACAGCCTCGCCAGTATACCCTAACTTAGCAAGATAAACACACGCAAATATACCTCCTATGCCGAGCATAAGAGTGAAAACTTGTCCTATAATAGGAATTATTAAGTTAGCAAGTGATATCCTGTTCTTAGCTGTAGTGTCTGCTTTATTATGTGCTTCTGCCATCCGCATTATCCGTTCAGGGAAGTCAATACCAGCATTTTTATACCTTTCCAACATATCCGGATTCGGTAAAGGTCCTAAATACAACTCTGTTGTTTCTGTTGTTTGAATTACTTCTGTTGTAACTTGATTTGGCTTATTTTGTAATATATTGGACATTATCTCTTTTCTATGTCTTTTGCTTGCTTTCTGGCTTGGCATTTGATTCTTTTATCGCTTTTCGTATATTATCCCCGGTTTGGCTAAAAGAAGCGGCTACCCCTCTCCATTCGGAGTTTGAGGATGGAGAACTTGAATATGGGATAGGAGCAGGAGAAAGCTGCCCGATTGTATTCATACCTTTAAGAAAATTGTTCATAGATATAATATCGCATATTTCAAAAGTGAAATCAAGTGAATTCTACCCTCTATATTTCCTGTCTACCAAATCTGTGACGGGCCTCTGACTACACGGAAACCGTTTACCCATGTCGCTTCTCCGGGAGACTGGCTGTTACGCACAACGCTTCGCACATTGCCGACTGCGTTGCTCCACGCGCCGCCGCGTCTTACACGCTCAGTTCCTAAAGCGGGACCTCTCGGGTTTGTTAATGCGGAAGCGGTAGAAAAATAGCTGTCTTTGTAAGAAGCAAACCAGTCCCAGCACCATTCAGATGCATTTCCGCTCATGTCGTAGAGACCTAAGGCGTTCGGCGGTTTGCTTCCTACCACTTGAGTTGCACCGCCTTCAGCGGGAGGCTTCCCAACAGTAATATTATACCACGCCACTTCATCAGCATTATCGCTTCCAGAGTAAGTGTAATTTCCCGGAGAGCCGTTCCCTCCCCTCGCGGCGTATTCCCATTCAGCCTCGGTGGGAAGCCGA
>Ga0209755_10007094_pt1 | contig 12211 bp, 5 predicted proteins | sample TergutCo191P1_FD_187301 | JGI IMG/M metagenome (GOLD analysis project Ga0209755, IMG submission 187301) | Cornitermes sp. P1 segment gut microbial communities from Petit-Saut dam, French Guiana - Co191P1 (SPAdes) (version 2) | ecosystem: Host-associated > Arthropoda: Insects > Digestive system >... | reverse complement strand
TTATAGCACTTTACGTGGTTTTACGCAATATATAATCACAAGATTTGACAAAAAAATAAGGCTCAATGCCTTGTGTTTGTTGATGTTTTAAAAATATAAGGTGTCAACAAGTGTCAAACTCCCGCGTACAGGGTTTGAATTTCATATGATGGGTTTGAAGTAATTGGAAACATCCTAATAAAATAAAAGGCATTACACTCGTGGTTTGCCTTTTATTTTTGTAATGCTTCATTGATTTGCTTTACGGATTTAATACTTTATGTTTTAATATGAACAATAAAATGCGGCATCGTTATGTAATAAGTTTATTAACTTGGATGAGGGTAACATGTTAAAGAAAGTATTCAGTATATTATTCGGTTGTGTTGTTTTGTTTTCGGTTTTTGCATGTTCAAATGAAATGAGTGAACATGAAAAAAATATACAAGGATTTGTTTCCGCAATAACTGCGTTTCATGGTGATGCTCCTAGCGAACAGCATATTGTTATATCATTAACATTTGGCAATGGCGAGGTCATTCTTAATTACGACCTTGTTCTTGACACTTTATATACGATGCTTCACGATGCATCTCAGGTTATAGAACCTAATTGGTTTGATAGTTTTTTTGAAATACAGATACGAACACGCATGGATGGCGATGCTAATTTTGTGGTTGCTGTTGATGTTCCGCGTAATAATAATGAATGGATAAATCTATTTTATTTTTATATTTTTGATGAAAATGTGTATCTCAATCTACGTGGCATCCGAAATTTTTATGAGAACATTTGGAATGTGAGCCCGGTGCTTGAAACTGCCCAGTTGGTTAATATCGCAGGAGCGCTCCCTGCTGATTATATCTATGCTGCATTGAACAATGTTTATTTAAGTTTGTTCTTCCCAACTTTGGTTGAACTTAGTTCAATGCCACATGATATCAATGACGCACAATTGTTTATATCGCAATTGTTCGGTGTATTCACCAATGTATTTGTTGAAAATACCAATGATATTATCTTTGAAGATTTTAATATATTATCGTATGCTAACAAAAGGTATCAAATTGCGTTTGACCAACTATATGCACGTAAGATGTTGGAAAACGTTTTTAATGCTTATGATAATTTATTAACATCTTATATTGACGTTTTTAATACTTTGTTTGGATTTGTTTTATCAGAACATGATGTATATGAATTTATTGCAGAAATGGTTGTTGATAATTTTTCTATGGTTGAGAATCATCATTTTAATGCCACTATTTATGCACATACAAATGATGATGCACAAAGCCGCGATCTTGGTTTGTCGTTTTCATTTTATATGAATATGAGTCGAAGCGTTGAACCCGTTCCGGTAAATATCACTTTTTTATCAAACACACAAGCGGTAGACACGACAATTACACCTCCACAAGGTCGTGGTATGCATGTTGATGTGTTTTATGATCAAACAGGTCTGAACCTTGAAAATATGACAGTGGGTTTTGCATGGCGTTTTCAAAACAGTTTTCATACGTTTTCGCGCCTTTATACCGGATGTAATTGTTGGAATCTATATTGTGCATGTGGTTGTGAGTGGGGACGGATTGGACGCCGCATGGGTATTTATTCCGATGATGTTTTACCTCATCCAATATCGGAAGATGCACTCGTATTAGCAGATACAGTGTGGGCAAATAAAAGATATTTTTCTCAAATATTTGTGTATAATAGTAACGGAATTTTTTATGGGATAATCCAACGAAAATGGGATGCTCCTAACTTATATGGTCGTTATAATTGGGATATATCTGGAAACATTCTTAGATATTGTTTATCAGGGCGGACAGGATCAATGTCCGCAAATATATCATTACGATCATTTGAAATTATAGATGATATGCTTTTACTGGTTGATCCTAGATATCCTGATTTGCTAGCAATTTTCATACAAATGGAAGCACAATATTTTAGTGGTTCTGATAACGATGTTGTACCTCGTGAAATATCCGAAGATGCACAGATATTGGCAAATACATTTTGGTCATGGGTTCGAAATAATCGATTTGAGGGTCTGCTCATTTTTTACGATGATGGCATTGTAAAAAGAGGTATGTATCCATTTCAGCGATATAATTGGAATGTAGATGGTGATACACTCAGGATTTATGCTACATTGATGGTTGAACTTTGGACCATTGAAATGGTGGATGATGTGCTTACATTGAAAAGTCAACAAATACCACGTTGGCAATATAGTTATCATTTTATTGAATTTTCCGAAGTGGATTTTTTTATAACGAGTTTAAGAGAAATTGCCCGCATGTGGTAACCATCTGTTATTAGAGGTGCCATTCATGCGGGCAATTTAAATTGTCATGAATTAATATTTGTATTTATTTGTCCGTGTTTTCGGATGATTCTTTTTTTCGCCATAAGAGTACGGCGGCCGCCATGGTTATGAATCCGGTGGCAATAATGATAATTTCAATGATGAAATTTCTATGATCGCCGGTTTGAGGGCTGGCTGCAAACATTCCGGTTGGTGCTGCTGCATCTTCGATGAAAATCCACTCATTACGATCCTCATCCCATACCCATCGGCCAAGCGGCACCCCATTTTCATCAAGTAAAATCCAATCACCGTTTTCATCTTGCACCAGTGTGTATCCGGGTTCTGTGGGGAAGGGTGGATGCTCCGGATTGTGCGGGTCTTGCGGATCTGTTGTGGGTGGCTGAGGGGTTTCAGGGAACGGCGGTGGTGTGAATCCTGAATCGCCCGGTTCATCAGGACTTCCGGAATCCGGTGGTATATCCGTAGTATCTACGGGTGGTTGTTCCGGCGGCGGAGTCACTTCCGGTGGATGTGGTGGTCTGGGATGATGCGGCTCACCGGGTTCGTCTGTGTCCGGGTCATCATCAATGGGGATGTTTGGAACAATAATGACCGGAGGCGTTGGTGTCGGGGTGGTTGTTATAGAGTATTGATTTAAGAATGATACAACCACCGGATTATTGCCGGAATCATCCGGCAAAGTGATCATCACATGTTCACCGGGTGTTGCCACATAGGTAAATCCATTAACATCTGCATTAACTTCTGCAACAACATAAGTGCCTGCGGCGAGGTTTTCCAGTAAGTAAAACGAATCCTTTACATTATTTAATGTCAGTGTTTTGTTGTAATTATTGGGACCCATAATAACGATTGAAAAATTAGAAAGCAGAGATATATCATCTAAACCCTTGATGGTTTTTGAAATGTTCAGCGCATACGGGGTGTCTTCCGGAATGGGTGTGTAGGTGTTTGTAAATGATGCCGTTCCGGTGGTTCCCGGCTGCGTCAAATCAACATTCATGCTCGCCGGTTCTGACGTGAATGCATAACCTTGCAATTTGCCGCCGCGTTCAGAGATGGTATACGTTGCCGGGGGTAATCCACTTACAATCATGGGGTAAGATCCATCATATAAGACGGTTTGCCTGTACACTTCCGTACCTTGATCATATCCAATAATAAGGAATGATATTTCTGAAACGATGGCATTGCTCGGCAGCCCAACAAATGTTTTATAGATTTCCAGCGTTACCGGTTTTTTTGTGTACATATTGTCAATAATAACAACAGCGCTGCCTGCTTCATATTGTTCAGGGTCGTCACCGGGTGTTGAAATCTCCGGTATTAATGCACCTTGGGTGGTAAGCTCAACGGTGACCGGCATGTTATTGACAATGGCTTGAGGTTGCCCGTTTTTGATGATGGTTCCGGTGACATTGATTACCGGACCGTCAAAATTAACGACATCGGTATTTTGTTCACTGATGGTATAGATTCCGGTTTCAAGATTTTTTAGTACAACCTCGCCGCCGCCGTCCACGTTGTTGCCGCTGTTTTGATAATCAGTGGTAAAACCATTTAATAAATCAGTGGCGCTGATGGACAGTGGTTCCGTGTCAAATTGGGGGCCTGCAACATCGACACTGAATGCAGTCATTGCTTTAATCTCGTTGTCCGTGAGCCCGTGAAATACTTTTTGGATGGTTAATGATCCCGGTATGGGCGGCAACGCAACATAATTGTTGGTGAGCATAAAACCATCATCGGCACCTTTTTTTAGCGGAAAACTAAATGGAGGTTGCGCATTGCCCGTATGAACCATTTTCGGCGGCAGTGTATCACCAATGCCCGTCACAGATAAATTGACCAAATAATACGGAGCGAGGCCTCCCCGCTCAAACACTTGATAATAACCGGCGGGGAGATCTTTGATCACCAATGTGTTGTTTGCATCAAAGTCACCGATAAAATTAAATGTTCTGCGGTAAATTTGTGTGTTAAATTGGGGTGAATCCCAACCCACCACCAAAAACGTCAGTTCTGAAATGGGTGTTTGGGTGACATCAATGCCTGTTATTTCTTTAACCAAGGTTAATGTCGCTGTTTTGGGGGTGTAAATATTGGAGACAACCACATCAACCGTTACATTATCCAATGAATCCGGCAATGTAAAATCAAAGGTATTGATGCCAACCGGCAGCACAAAAATTGTGCTTGCACCATTGATGGTAACGGTTGCCGTTGTGACAACATCATATCCATCGACGAGATAATTATTTTCCGTGATGGTGTATGTGCCGGCGAAGGGATATGCTTTGGTTTGAGCATTGGCAATCCCATTGTCAATTTGCAAATCTGAAAGCGTAAAAGGAGTGCTGCGACCGGACAATGAGATATTAAATCCGGCCGGAATTTCGTCATCAAGCAAACCATGAAAATCTTTGTGTACTGTAATGGTCGCTTTAGGCGGAGGATTTTTATAATAACGGTTGTTAAATGTAATGTCTGTAACCGTTGGTGATGCGGCTGTTATTTGCAACTTCGCTGTTTCACCGCCGGTGATCAGATTGGTCGTTGTTGACGACATGGAAACGATCGGGCCCATATAGCCGGGTATTGCACCGCTGATTTCCGTAATGATATAGGTATCATATGGTAAATTAGAAATGTTCACTTGATTGTTGATAAACGTACTGTATGGGATTTCCATATAGACACCGGTGGTTAAGCCTTGAATGTGAAATTCAATGTATGGCAAATCTAATGATCCGGCATCAATCGGGACGCCAATGTCATTATAGGCATTAAAAGTTTTTATAATGGAGAGCGTGGGTGTTTGTGTGTATGTATTTTGTACCGTGACTGTTACGGATTGTCCGTAATCAACCCAAAAACCTTGTGTGCCGTCTACATCCTGTGAAAGAATTTTTCCGGACTCTGTGTCCACCGTTGTGACCAATATTTTTTTTGATACAGCATACACCGTGTTATACACATCGCCCGCTTTTGTTGAATCTCCTGCGCCAATTTCTGTGAGGGTGTAATAACCGCGAGGGATGATGTCACGCTGAATGGCGCCAATGTTCAAACCGGCACCCTTATTGGAATTACCCATGCCGGTGGCAATGCCGTTAAGCCGGCCCTGCCATGGGAGTGTCCATGAGTCAAGGAAATTGTCTTGAATTTTATTTTTTGCAGACACATCATCGGTCCAGCCTTCAACAAGAAAGGTAATGTCATGGTCATCTGACCAGCCAAGATCCCCGTAAATTTCTTTACGCACGATCAGTCCTTGTGTAAATTCGGGATCGGATTTATAGATGTTGTTGATTGTTGTATTCAGTACATTGCCATTTGTCAGTCCACTGATGACAATGGTTGCCGTGTTGTTTGCTTCATCAACGGACGATTGACTGGTCAATGTGCCGGACGGTGTCGAATTTGCACTTGCGGTCGCAGTCCATGTAAAATGCAATAAATTTGCATTGGATTCGACGATCTTTATGTCCAGCAGTTCTCCGTAATCATCATTATATTGTTTAAGACTCACCAATGTTTTAAAGTTTACAAAATCATTCGGAAACTTTAATTGCATGTCATAATTTTCTTTAAAAGGTGTTCCTGATTTGGTGACATAAACATCAAACAGAATCGGATCACTGGACTGAAATGTTTGATTTGCAGAACTTTGATTGATTTCTCCGCCAAAGGTTTTTTCTAAAATCATAAAGGAAACACGTTCAATGTTTGTAATTTTTGCATCCGACCATGTGTATGTCAGCCCACTGTCATTTGTGGTGAGCACCGGTTGGAAATACACCACATCATAATTGGGGTCATTGCTGCCGCCTTTTGGTGTAAACGGTGTGAAGGTATCGTTCACGATGCTGCCTTCTTGAACGGTGTAGTCAATATAGGTCACTTGTCCGGAACTATTCGGTGCCAATGAATACAGCGGCAAGTTCGTCCAATATAAATGATCTGTCACACCGGCAGTGGTCGTTGTTGGGGTAAAGTTCATGGGTGTGCCGACCATTGTGTTGTTGCCGTACAGCGCAATTAAAAATTGCTGAATAGTGCTGTACCATGGTGTTCCTGTAGTGGTGCCGAGCGTGTCCCATTCTTTGATGACATTAAGCTGCGTCATCGGTACCGTGATGGCACCGTTGTTGCCAAGTTCGTAAATAAGCATGGGGTCATCGGCGGTTCTTGTGTTTCGTAAACGGTATAAAAGTGCGGATGAATTTGTTGGATTTGCGGATTTATTGCTGCTTGTAAACTCAGTGGCCGGGATGGTGGTGCTTCGGATGACGCGGTCCATATCTCCGCTAAATGTTGACCCATCGTTTACGTTAAAATAAAATGGATTTGATGTGTTGGGGTAGAAGAAAGCCCATGTAAGTGCGGGGTTTTGCCATTTATTTGTATAATATGTCGTCGCGTTTGTATTGGCCATGGGTGTTTTTGACGTGGTGATGTTGTTTGCGATGGCACTTTGGTTTAAACCGACCGTATAAACCATTCGTATGGGCAGTGCTTGATTTACTTGAGGTGTAGTGAGTGTGTTGCCTTTGCTGTCCGTATAATTAACAGAACGCTGCGGCAATAATTGCTGGTCAACATACCAGCGTACAAGTTGATCGCCCGCGGCCATATCTCTAAAACCAAAGCTGACTGTGTATTCCGATTCATAAAAACGTCCGCTGTTTAATGCCGTAATGACTTGAAATGCCAACAAATCAAGATTGATGGGTTTTCCGGTAACAGGATCTGTGGTGGCCTGGGAGAATGTGTACCACGCGACAACAGCCATTGCGCCGGAAGGAACACTGGACAGTGAACCGTCTGCATTATAATAGCTTCCGAGATAATAATCATAAGCATCGGTATAATATTTTAATGAATTGGTTTGTTTGCCGGCAATGTTTGCCGCAACCAATGCTTGTGCGGTTGCCGCATCAATTTTTGTGGTTGCGGATGTACTTGTTTGGCTGGCAAACAGGTTCCAAAAATCTGAGTTGTTTAATTGTGAAAGTGTTGCGGGTGAAACAAGCAGGCCATTATAGACTAAGTTTTTTAATTGACGAAATTCCATGCCACTACCCAGTGCATCAGAGAATACGATATCACCGGCCCACGGATCATTGGCATCGGTGGTGGTGGTATAATTGCCTTGAGATACAATGAGGCTGGCAATTTGGTTAAATGCATCGCTGAGGGACGCATCATCGGTGGCTGAAAACGATAAATCGGCATAATCAAAGGAGGTAATGCCGGTGCTGTTTGTCACATTCAGCGTTGAAGAGATTTTGCCGCCGGTTCCGGTGATTGGAATGGTGATGGCCGTTGCCGGTGCTTTTGCCATGTTGTTCAGCAGTGTTTCCATATTGTATGTTTTGCCGGAATAGGTCACCTGCATTTGTGATGCATTGGTTTGTCCACTGGTGATGCCATATGGATCCATGGCGGCCAAAATTCCCTTGGTGATGACCCCCAGACCAATGGTAAAGAAGCCTACGGAATGGGTTGGGTCTGTTCCGTAATAATGGTTTTGAACTTGTTGTTTCATGTATGCTGCTGTCATGACGGTATTAAAATAAAGGCTGAAATTTTGTGTGGAATCCGAAGGGGTCGTTCCGTTACCCATATCGTTGGACGAGGTTGCGCCGGTCATTTTATAATCTTTCCAGCCATAGGTGGGGTCGCCATCGGTCATGAGTATGATGTTGGGTTGGCGGGTTACGGTTTTGTTGGTCGTTGTGGTTCCGCTCGTCACGGTTTGCGAATAGGTTAAATCAGTATTGTTTAAAAGTACCGTTGCACCCGCTTTAATGCCCATCTGTGTGGGGGTGCCGCCGGTAACACTTAAAGAACTTGAAGACAATAAGCCATTGGATTTCGTAATTTGTGAATTGACATTGATGGTGGTTGGGGTGCCGGATGAATTGTATGAAACCGTAAAGAAATCACCGCTAATGCCGGCATATGATTTAAGATCCAACACATTGGTTGCATTGTTCCCGCCAAACGTAACCACGGAAATGCGGTTGTTTGGATTTTCATTCAGGATGGTTTTTATTGCTTTATTGAGTGCTTGGATGGTGAGATCAATTCTCGTTTTGCCTTTTGTGGTTGACGTGCCATTCGGATCTTTTTGCATGGATCCGGAGGTATCAATAATAAACACCGTGTCCGAAGGTTCTACAATAATGGTTTGATCAACCCAGCCTTGAGACAATGCAGACAAGGTAATCAGAAATTCATCGGCATTGGCACTGATTGAATTGATGGCTTGTCCGGCCACATTAAAAATAGATACTTGATTGGTATTGACAGACTTATCCAGCCAAATGCGTCCATCGTCACGTTTGGTATCATTAAAAACACCCTGTTTCATGACATTGGATGTGTCGGGGTCTGTTGTCATATTGAAAACCGATTGAAAACTGCCGGCGACCTGAGACCCTTGTGTTGTTATGGCGGAGAGTGTCGCCGGCGTGGTTGCGGCGTACACTTCCGAAGATGATATATGTAGTGTGGTTACAAACGTTGGTAGTGCAATGATTCCAGCCAATAAAATTGTAAATCCTCGTTTGAAAACATGATGCTGTCTCAAATATTTTTTGGTTTGTGTCATGACGAAAACCCCCTTCAAAAGAAAGCGAATGTTGTACATCATCATTATATGCCTCATGTTTAAAGTTGCAATCGTACAACGTATAGATTATGTAAATTATTGGTAAACTTGATGTTAAGTTATCGTGACCGGTGGTATAATAAAACAGCTAAAATATTGAATCAGAGGAGATATTGAATAAAATATGCAAATAAGGCTTCAAAAATGGTTGGCATTATCGGGTGCGGCATCTCGCCGTAAGGCGGAAGCATATATTACAGCGGGACGTGTGTGCGTCAATGGCCATGTCGTATCAGAACTGGGTGCGAAAGCCGACACAGAATGCGATGTGGTGACGCTGGATCAAAAACGATTGGTTTTTGAAACAAAAAAAATGTACATCATGCTGAACAAACCGGAAGGGGTCGTCACCACGGTTACCGATCCGCAAGGCCGCAGTACCGTCATGGATTATGTGAAAACAGAGCTGCGTTTGTATCCGGTGGGACGGCTGGACTATGACACCGGGGGGCTGCTCATCATGACCAATGACGGTGATTTTGCGCAAAAAATGACGCATCCGAGCCATAAGGTTCGCAAAACATATGTTGCGGAGGTTAAAGGAAAACCCGCATCAGCCGCAATGATGCGTTTTCGTGAAGGATTAATGATTGAAGGAGAACGCACTGCGCCTGCGGAGATTAAAATGATTGAAACCAAACGGATGAAAGACGGCAGTGATGTCTCGAAAATGCAAATTGTTTTATATGAAGGACGAAACCGCCAAGTCCGCAAAATGTGTGATGCAATCGGTCATCCTGTCTTGTCCTTAAAGCGCATTGCCATCGGCACGGTAAAGTTGTCCGGACTTGGCCGCGGACAGTGGCGTGAACTTACGAAGCAGGAGCTTAAATCCTTGGGTGTGCAAGGATGCTAAGTCATGGCAATCAAATAAATCATACATATATATGTATAAAAAATGGATGTTTCATATTTGCGAAACATCCATTTTTTAGTTTTATGGTTAATTTATGTGCTGCATGAGGATGTGATTAATTGTTACGCCCGCGTTTTAAAATGTGAATTACACCGCGTTTTTTTACTTGTTCAATGGATGTGTCCAGTACCGCACCCAAAGTGACACTGCCCGAGTCGTGGATGACGATGCGCGAATTATCGGTGATGAGGTTTTTTGCGTGGACATCGCCGTTGCCGCGGATTTCTACTTCAAATTGTGTGATGTTGCCGCTGCCGATGGTGATGTCTCCGCTGCCCATAATTTTTGAACCGAAGGCACCGCCATGATCAATACTTCCTACGGCTACATCCCCGGATCCATTGATGGCAACATGCATCTCTTTAACGGTGTTCACGTTTGCATCGCCGGAACCATTAATTTTTACTGTGCAATAAGTGGCATTGTTTATGTCTAAATCACCGGAGCCATTGATTTGCAACAACGCATCTTCACTGTTTTTTACGGCAACATTGCCGGAGCCGTTGATGGTGGCTTTTAAGGCTTTAAAATCATTCATAAAAATTGTGCCGCTGCCATTGATGGTCAAGATGCCGTCATCATAAGATAAAATTTCAGAAACAACCTTTGCCGAACCATTAATGACAATATTCGCATGCTCTCCTTGTTGGTAGGGGACCAAGACATCCAAATGATTTTCCTTGCCGCTGCCATTGCCACGCTGCTGTTGCGAAATTTTAAGCACACCTTGTTCATTTTTTACCAATAAGGTTTCAAGTGTTTTGACGCTGCCTTTGGCATACACATGGGTGTTTTCATCCGGCGAGTGCTTGATGGTTACATTAAAATTGTTGAGTGTACAATCAATCGAAGTGGTTGCGCCTTCATTAAACGTCAATTCGGACGGCTGGTTTTCATTCGCATTGGTGTTGGTAAAATAATTGGTAAACTTATCTTTCATGTTCATGGCAAACTTATAAAACCCGGCCATGTCCATATCCTCTGTTGCGAGAAACTTAATTTCACCGCTGCCTTTATTGATGGAATAACGGCTGTTTAAATCTGCGGTGCTGCCGTCTGCAAAATGGATGGTATCCGCATCCATTGATGAAAACTCCTTGTTTGAATAACAGGCTGTCGTATCTTTTGACATCACCAGTTTTAATCCTTCGTAGTGCTCCGGAAAATGACTGTCCATTGGGGGGGCGTTCTCCATTTCTTTACCAAAGAGTGCGTCAATGCTGACATTAAATATTTCAGCGAGGGCAGGGAGGGTCGTGATGTCCGGATACGATTGCCCGTTTTCCCATTTAGACACCGCCTGTCCGCTGACACCCATCATCTGTGCGAGTTCGTCTTGGGTGAGTTTTTTTGCTTTTCGCATTTCATGAACTCTGGCACCAAAGTTTTGAAAATCATACATAATCAGGTTCCTTTCTCTTGAAAAATAATAAAAGCACCGCTCGAGCTGATGTAATCATATCAGCTCAAGTGGTGCATGTAAACAACTTTAAGTTGTGAAATTAAACATTCAACCAATGGTTGTGTTATTTGTGGTCTTGTTACTTGATGAAGATGATTACAGCACCACCGGCATGACAAAAATTGCAATGGCAACGGAGTGAACAATCGATGCGGCATTAACAAACAGATGAAAAATAGAATGCATGAATTTTTTCTTCTTGCCGACAGCATAAAAGAGAACACCCACGGTATATAACACACCGCCAATGAGAATCATCACCATAAAGGGTACACCCAGGACGCTGATGATTAAATTGACACGGAACATCGCCATCCATCCCATGCCGAGATAGCATATAATGGCAAAGATGGCAAATTTTTTACGGTTGATGGCGGTAAGGGTCGTACCCAGTATTGCAAATCCCCAAATCAGACCAAACAGCACCCATGCATCCGTAGGGTAGGCCGCACGAAATGCGCCCAATAAAATTGGCGTATACGTGCCGGCAATCAGCAAATAAATGGTGCAGTGATCCAATATGCGAAATACTTTTTTAGGCAAACCAATCTTGAGTCCGTGATAGATGCTGGACATGGTGAACAATAAAATAACGGTAAACCCATAAATTGAACCGGACACAATACCCCAGACATTATGGTTAAATGCGGCGACAATGACACAAGCAATCAGTGCCACCAGTCCAAGTCCACCGCCAACGATGTGTGTGACCATATTAAAGATTTCTTCACCCTTGGTGTAGTCGGGGAGTCCGAGTTTGATACGCTTTTCATGAACGGTTTGATCCACGTTAATATCCACTTCCTTCTAATCCTTGCACCAGTTTGACAATGC
>Ga0209755_10007093_pt1 | contig 12211 bp, 9 predicted proteins | sample TergutCo191P1_FD_187301 | JGI IMG/M metagenome (GOLD analysis project Ga0209755, IMG submission 187301) | Cornitermes sp. P1 segment gut microbial communities from Petit-Saut dam, French Guiana - Co191P1 (SPAdes) (version 2) | ecosystem: Host-associated > Arthropoda: Insects > Digestive system >... | reverse complement strand
CCGATCCCAGCGAGGCTTTCCACTTTGCCATGGAACGTGGCTGGCTGCCGGGTCGTGCTGAGCCAGACGGACTTGCCAGGCTTGACAGCGTTGCGCTGTTGCTGATGCAGTCCTTTGGAATGGGGGGCGGAATACTGTTCACTCTTACGGGTTCCGCGCATTTCGCCTACCGTGAAATGGAACACAAGGGCTTTATTCGTGGCAGGGCGAGTCCCAGCCAAATGGTTTCCGGCGAGACGCTGCTTTATCTGGTCGGAAGGGCGCTCGCGCAGACGGAATTGGCCCATTTGGGGGCAGGGGACGAAGGATGAGCAAAACCATCGGTGTGGCTCGGACCGTTCGCCTTGCCGTTCTTTTTCTGGCGTTTGTCTTGTTTGTACCACCCGCTGGTTTGAGCGCCTTCGATTTTGGCTTGCTTTTGAACCAGCGTGGCTGGCTTGGCGGTGACGCTGGGGACGAAGGCACCCGCGGGGAATACGAAGCCTCGCTTATGCCACGCCTTTCGATATTGGTGGGTGATTCCATCGATCTGTTTTTTTCGGCAAGCCTTAAAGCCATTTACCGAAACGTTGGGGTGGGTGACGGGTGGGCCTTTGTCCCCGAGCTTCTTCGCAACGAATTCGTATGGAGCTTTGACAACATTGACCTTCGCATGGGGCGCATGGCGTTTGCCGATCCCATGGGCATTGTTGCCACGGGCCTTTTTGACGGCGCAAGTGGTTCCCTCCACACCATGATGGGAACCTTTAGCGCGGGTGTCTGGTACACGGGGCTTCTGTACAAAAACCGCGCGAGAATCTCCATGACGGCCGATGACGCCACGGCTATGCAGGCGGAAGTAGATTGGGGTAACTTTGCCGACACGTACTTCGCTTCTCGCCGTCTGATGGTGGCCCTGAACTGGGAACATCCCTCCGTCGCGGATCTGTTCGGGCTGGGCGTCGCGCTTGTCGCCCAGGCGGACCTTAACAACGCCGACAATACGCACCACAGCCAGTACCTAATCGCAAAAGCCTTCGTGCCGATTCAGCGGTTCATTTTCGAGCTTGGTGGTGCCTTGGAGACCGCGCAGGTGACGGACGGCGCTGATTTCCGCGTGGGCCTTGCTGGCGACATTGCCGCGCACTGGATGCCGCCCGTGCCGTTCCACAGCATGGTTTCGTTTGCGGGCCGTTTTACCAGCGGAAGGGCCGAAACTGGCCCCTTGTCCGCCTTCACGCCCATAACCGCCCTGCCACACGGAAGCGTGCTACAAGCACCGATTAGCGGGCTTTCGATGCTAAGCCTGGGCTACACTGCCAGGCTGCACCGCACATTTTCCGCCAGCCTTGCCGTTTCGCATTTCGTGCGCAGCGACAGGGGCACCTATATGGGCTACCCGCTGGGTGGCGAGCCCAGCGATAACTATTTTCTGGGAACCGAATTTTTTGGACGGGCTATATGGAGCCCCTTTTCGGACATTAGCCTGAACCTGGGCGTGGGCGCGTTCCTGCCGGCCCTTGGCAATGTCGAACCTGAGGCGGGTGCGCGTTGGCGCGCCGAGATGTCGTTGGCTTTGATGTTCCGATAAGGACTGCTGGTACCGCGCCGGTAGTCGATAAATATTAGGAGGACCAGTATGAGGAAGGTATTTTTGGCGGTGCTTCTGGCAGGCGTTGCCACGCACGTTTTCGCGCAAAATGGAATCATCCGGGAGATGAGTGGCGAGGTTGAGCTTCGTCATGCCGGCGCGACCGACTTCGTTCCCGCTTCGATAGGGAGCGTGGTCGCGCAGGACACTATTGTGTCCACCGGCTTTCGCAGTAACGCGGTAATCGAGGTGGGCAGCAGCATGATTGCCGTTCGCCCCCTTACCCGCCTTTCGCTGGCGGAAATAGGGATTGTGGCTGGCGAGGAAAACGTCAGGGTAAACCTGCAGGCCGGGCGCGTCAGGGTGGACGTAAGGCCACCCGCGGGAACCATGGCTGGTTTTACGGTGCAGGGCCCCAGCGCGACCGCTTCCGTGCGCGGAACCAGCTTTGATTTCGACGCGCGCAGCGTTAACGTGCTGGATGGTGCGGTTAGCTTTCGTGGTACCAGGGGCGCGCCCGTGATGGTCCAGGCGGGTGGCGAAAGCGCCGTTGCCGCTGGGGGCAGGGTCGCGGATCCCGTGCAGGTCCTTTTCCAGGATCTTTCCCCATCCGTGCCGGTGGGTGCGGACGGTTCGGGCGAAGCGGCGGTTGTCCCCGTGGTGCCGGCACCGGTACCAGTGGTGCCACCGGCAACCGGGGGCGTCGATATTACCGTAGTCTACTAGGGAGGGGAAAATGAGAAAGATATTCGGCCTTTTTGTGGCATTTTGCATTGTAACACTAACCGCCTGTTTCAGCCCTTGGAGTGGTGATGGCGAGGGAGCCATAACGATTGCGTTTGGTGTGGCTGGCCCAGGTGGGAGGGTTGCGGTAACGACACCCGAAATTGATGGCCTGACTCACTATGTAATGCTTACTGGCCCCGGTGGGGTAATTAGGAGGGAATTTACTGGCCGCAGTTCGGCGACCATTCCCGTGGTTCCTGGTGCCTGGAGCATCGAAATCCGTTCCGTAGGCGACAGGCCGGAAGAGTACGACGATTCGTTCCCGGAACGGGTTCTTCGGGCGGTTGGCTCTGGGCGGGCCGTAGTTAGGGCTGGCTATAACGCCCCTGCAAGCATCGAATTGATCAGCGCGATGGAGGTTGGGGACCACACGCAGCTTTGCAGCGCTATCGGCATGGCTAGAACTGACGGCAGGGAAAAAATAATTTTCATAACCAGGAGCTTTGAGGTTTCCGATACTCTCTTTATCGAAGCAGGCACGGTGAACATCACGCTTGCCTCCGCCGTGGGGGAGGACGTAACGATCTCCAGGGCGCAGGGCAACACCGAGGTTATGTTCAATGTGGAAGGCGAGGGCAACACCCTAAGACTGGGTAGGCCTGGAATACCAGGCAACATTACGATTGACGGTGATGACATTGCCGCCAACGGATCGATAATAAAGGTGCGTGGATATGCGACGCTGGAGATGAACCAGGGTGTAACCCTGACTGGAAACAGGAACCGCCTAGGCGGTGCCGTGTACGTAGGCGATAGAGGCATCTTTGTCATGCGTGGTGGTGTGATTTCGAGCAACAATGCTGACTTTGGTGGCGGGGTCTACGTTGCCTACAACGCGGAAAGGTTCGAGAAAACTGGCGGGGTCATATACGGCTATGACGGATCCTATCCAAATACGGCCGACATTAGCGGGGATGCCGTGTTTCTTTCTGGTATCGACGACGACTACTATAACGAAACAGTCCGGAGAACGCAGGAGAACCCTTTGATTTGGACACGCGAGGAGTACATTCCTACGCCCCCGGAAAACAATGTTTCGATTTCAAGGGATGGTGAAGCACCGATATTCTTCGCGCATCTGGAAGAGGTGCTTAATACAATCACCGCCTCTGGGGCTTACATTGTTACGGTTTACCGGGAGCAGGAGCTTGCGCCTAGGCTGTTGACTGGGGCTAACATCACTCTGCAAGGTGATGGAGCGGGTGGCGTGATTACGCTTGCCAGCGAAGGAAGCCTCTTTACTGTGAGTTCTGGCACCTTGATGCTTGAAAACATCACTCTACAAGGCATGGGCATGGACGAACCGAATATCGCACCACTGGTTTTTGTGGGACAAAGCGGAACTCTTGTCATGAACTCCGGAGCTATTATTACCGGCAATAACAATACCACCTCTGGCAATGTTGATCAGGGATGGGAGCGCCTTGGTGGCGGTGTGCGTGTCCAGGGAACTTTCCAGATGCGATCTGGGGAAATATCTGGCAACAGGTCCATGGCTGCTGAAAGGAATGTTTATGGGGAGTATGAATCCAGTGGCGGTGGTGTGTTTGTTGCTGGTGGTGGTACCTTTATCATGGGCGAAACGAACAGCGCAGAGGTTCCCCGCATCTATTATAATCATGCCGGTAACTGGGGCGGTGGTGGCATAATTGTTGACCACGGCAGCATCTTCACAATGCACAATGGGGTAATCGAGGACAACAATGCTATCGGTGGCGGTGGCGGTGTGCATGTTGGCGCCCATGGTACCAACACTGGTGGTATCTTTGTCATGTACGGCGGGAGCATTATGTCTAATAATTCTTCCGGTGGCGGTGGTGGCGTTTTTGTTAATGTGGATACAGGTAGCAGAGGGACCTTTGCCATGAATGGCGGAACAATCTCTGGCAACGAGGCCTCGGGTAACCATGATGGTGGCGGTGTGTTTGTTCTTGGCGATTTCCGCATGGGAGGCGAGGCAACAATTTCCAACAACAGAGCCAATAATGGTGGCGGGGTGTCCATTGGCATAGGTGAGAACGCTCCTGCAGATGGTGGCGGTATATTCCACATGGATGGCGGTACGATTTACAATAATCGTACCATCACTATTGCTGGCGTCCGGAATGGCGGTGGGGTGCACATCGGTCATGAGGGTACCTTTAACATGGCCAGCGGGACAATATCCGCCAATAACGCGGTGGACGGTGGCGGTGTATTTGTAGCGGGTAATGGAACCTTCGCCATGAGTGGCGGAAGAATTGAATTTAACAACGTTACCAACAGAGGCGGTGGCGTGTTTGTAGCTGCCGATGGGGATTTCCATATGGGCCACGGTGATATTGGCAACGCGGAAATTAGAAGTAACCGTGCAAATGCCAGAGGTGGCGGCGTGTTTGTGAATGCCGATGGGGATTTTGGTATGAATTTCGGCGCTGCTATTTTAGGAATTCCTGAACCAGAACCACAACGAAATACTGTCGGTGTTGATGGCCAAGGTGCGGTATTCTACTTCGAAGATGGTAGCAGAGTCCGTTTTCGCAACAATCCCCCCTCCCCTGAGAGTTGGGATCGCACAGTGCCTCCTGGTGGCAGTGATGACACCATAAGAAGATAACACAGCGGACGCATTGGGTGGGTTTGCAACACACATGTTCTGGCCATGGAATAAATGGCCAGAACATGTGTGGTGCACAACCCAAGAGTGTGGCGGTTCCCCCTTCGTCAAACACAACGAAAGCATCCGTCATAAGCTGGTCTTTCCTGCCTATCAAGTAGCCCTGGGAGACAATCGCAATACCCGCGTTAGCGACAGGTTAAAGTTTGGTTAGATTTTTCGCGGAACGGTGCCGATGCTTTACAGGCCGGGTCAAAACGGCTATACTAACACGGTGAAAGAGGGGATGACATGAATACTCGAATGGCATTGTTGGAAGAACTTAACCGGCTACGGCACGATATTCTTGCCATGGCTACCCGCGTGGAAGAGGACCTGGGCAAGGCCCTTAGCGCATTCCGCACGAACGACACCGAGCTTGCCCGCGAGGTCAAGGCCGGCGACGCGGTGGTAAACGCCCTGCAACTCAAAATTGAGGACGAGGCGGCAATCGTGCTTGCCACCCAGCAGCCGGTGGCAAGGGATCTGCGCGAGCTTGTTACCATTTTCAAGATTACAAGCAACCTTGAAAGGGCCGGTGACCACGCCGTGCACCTTGCCAAGGCCGCCCTAAAGCTTGCCGGCGAGCCTCCCTTCCGTTCTATGGAACGTTTGGAACGCATGGCGGAAATCGGGCAGGAGATGATCCGCGCCACGATCTCGGCGTATCTTTCGCAGGACGCGGACGCGGCGAGAAAGGCTTCCGCGCTTGACGACTCGATCGACGGGGAACATAAGGCCCTTATCGAGGAGGTGCTGCTTTTGATGAAGGAACACCCCAAGCTGGTCAAGAAGGCTTACCGGCTTATCAACACGTCCGGCCATCTGGAAAGATTCGGCGATCATGTCACCAACATCTGCGAGGGAATCATCTATATGGTCGAAGGCCAGCACGAAGAACTTAACCTGTAATGGAACCCAGAACGACGGTTCTCATAATAGAGGACGATCCCGAAATCCAGGAACTGCTTTCGGTTACGATGGCCAGAGAAAACTGGAAACTGGTTCAGGCGAGAAGCGGCGAGGAAGGGCTGGATTACCTAAAAAAACACCGGGCAGACTGCATTCTTCTGGATATTATGCTGCCCGGCATGGACGGGTTCAGGGTCATAAAAAAAATACGGGAAATCGAGAACGGGCAGGGAACGCCGGTTATCATGGCCACCGCAAGAGGGGAGGAGGCCGATATAATAACCGGGCTGGAGCTTGGGGCGGACGATTACGTGGTAAAGCCCTACAGCCCCAAGGTGCTTGTGGCCCGGGTCCGGGCCGGCCTGAGGCGAACGGAGGAGGCATCCGTGCCCTCCGACGCGGGGCCGGAACGAAAAACCAACGTCTGGCGGCAGGGCGACCTTAGACTCGACGCGGATCGCCACGAGGCTTCCAACGGCGGCGTACCCTTGGACCTTCTTCCCACCGAGTTTGCCCTTCTCCAGCACTTTCTTTCCAATCCCGAAATCGTCTTTACCCGGGGCCAGCTTATCTCCGCGATCAAGGGCCCGGACTACCCGGTGACGGACCGGTCGATTGACGTACAGATACTTGGCCTGCGAAAAAAACTGTCCGACGCGGGCGCGATGATAGAAACCGTCAGGGGCATAGGCTACCGGTTCAGGACGGCGGGGTGACCGATTTTCGCAAGCGCTTTTTCGTCACGGTCCTTGTCGTTCTGGGGCTTGCCGCAGTTTTCGTAATTGCGGCACTGGTCGCAATCGATTCGTCGCCGGCGGCCGAGGTTTTTTTGGGATTTGCCGCTTTTTTAACCGTCACCGCCTTCTGCATGGCACTGTTGTTTCTTTACTCGTTTTCGCTTTCGGTGCGGCGGCTTCTGAAAAACGTTTCCGGCGACGCGGGTTCCGCGCGGAAATCCCTGTTTCTCCCGGAAACCGCGCTTCCGGTTCTGGAGAAGGCCTTTCTGGATATGGCCGGCGGACTGAGCCGCCGCACGGAGGAAGCGGCGGCGGCCGAGGCGGAGGGCCAGCGGTATCTGGCCATACTCAACGGTATGTCCGAGGCGGTTCTCGCCATGGACGGCGATCTTGTCCTGCATCTGGCAAACCGCCGCGCCTGTTCACTTTTCGCCCTTGACGAATGGCATAATTCCTCTTTGCTTAAGGCGACGCGCTCGACCATGCTGGAAAGGGTTGCCAAAAGGGTTCTTGCGGAGGGCCGCCCCAGGGAAACCGAGTTCAAACCGCGAAGGACCCACGGGAAGCCACGTGGCACGGACCAGATTTTCCGCGTTTCCGCCGTGCCCCTTGCCGCGCCGGACGGGGGCCGGGACGTCGAGGGGGTGGTTATCGTTCTGGAGGACATTACCCGCCTTTCCGGACTGGAACAGGTACGCAAGGACTTTGTCGCCAACGTTTCCCACGAGCTTCGCACGCCAATCCAGCTAATAAAAGGGTTTTCCGAGACGCTTCTGGATGACCCGGCGTTTTACGATTCGCCTCGGGACACCTCCGAACGCCTGAAGCGCTTTGTCGAGATTATCCACAGGAACGCCGAAACCATGGAAAACCTGACCAACGATCTTCTCAATATCGCGAGTCTGGAAAACAGGGACAGGGATCTTGGCGAAAGGACTAGACAGCCGCTGTTACCGCTTTTCGACGAGGCCGTTCTGTCGGTCGGGCCCCGGGCGGAAAAAAAGGAGATAAGCCTTGCCGTGGACTGCCCCGAAGGGCTGGAGGCGGCGGTTTACGGCTCGTTTGTAATACAGGCACTGATCAATCTTTTGGACAACGCGATAAAGTACTCGCCGAGAGAATCGCGGGTACGGGCCCTGGCCTTCAGGAAAGGCGGAAAGGTGGTACTGGAGGTGCGGGACGAGGGGATGGGCATTTCCTCGGAACACATAGGCAGAATCTTCGAAAGGTTTTACCGGGTAGACCGCGCCCACAGCCGGGAATCCGGGGGGACGGGCCTGGGGCTTTCGATTGTGCGCCACATAGCCCGTCTGCACAAGGGCAGGGCGGAAGTCGAAAGCCACGCGGGCGAAGGTTCCGTGTTCCGGATCGTTTTTCCCGGCTAGCCTAAGGCTCCCAGTAGGGCTCCCAGAGGGCTCCCACTAGGGTTCCCAGTAAAAATCGGCGTCGTCGATTATGCCCAGAAGCTCGATCGTAAAGATCAGCGTCGCAAACGGCGGGATTACCTGCCCCGCGCCCCGCGCCCCGTACGCCAGACGGGAGGGAATGTAAAGCCGGAACCTGCTCCCCACGTTCATAAGCTGTATGCCCTCAGTCCAGCCGGGAATGACCATCTCCAAGGGGATTATCTCGGGGGAGCCGCGCAGGACGGAACTGTCGAAAACCGTGCCGTCAGCAAGCATTCCCTCGTAATGGACGATCACCGTGTCGGTCGCCGAGGGCCTTGGGCCGTCGCCCTGCTCCAGCACCATGTACTGTAGGCCGCTTTCGGTCTGTAGCATTCCAGGAACGGCGGCGTTCGCCGCCAGAAACAGCTCTTCACGCAACCGTAGTTCCTCGCCCTGCCTTTCCATGGCGCGTTCAAAGGCGACCTGCACGAGCTCCAGTGCCTCGTCCCGTTCCAGCATCAGGTCGCCCTCGTCCCGCTCCATCGCGGCCATCAGGCCTTCCAGAAAGGCGGCGTAGTCAAGCTCCAGCCCGGCCTGTCTCAGGTCCAGCCCGACAGTCATCCCGAAGGCATAACTTGTCCGGGCCGTTTCCCCGACCATGTCTATGTCGTCGCGTATCCCGCGCGCCTGAGCCTCCAGACCCGCGAGGAAAAGGCAAAGGACAATCGCAAGATGTTTCATCGTGTTTCTCCCTAAATTAGTCGATTTCGTCGGTGATTATGTCAAGCAGTTCCACTTCGAATATCAGCGTCGAGTAGGGGGGAATCTGCGGCCCCGCGCCGTGCGATCCATAGCCGAGTTCCGACGGTATGTAAAACCGGTAGACACTGCCGACGGTCATAAGCTGGAGACCCTCGGTCCAGCCGGGGATAACCCCAAGAAGGGGGAATTCCACGGGCACGCCGCGAAAGTGGGAGCTGTCGAATACCGTGCCGTCGAGCAGGGTACCCTCGTAGTGCACACGCACCGTGTCGAACACGCTTGGCCTTGGGCCGTCCCCTTCGACAATCACTTCGTACTGGAGCCCGCTTGCGGTGACTATGATGCCGGGCCTTTCGGCGTTTTCCGCGAGGAATTCCGCCTCCTGCTGTCTGCTTGCCTCGTTTCGCCTTTCCATGGCGGCCGTGTATGCGTTATGGAAAACCTCGGCGGCTTCCTCCATGGTGTAGCGGGTTTCGTCCCTAAGGGCATCCAGCATTCCCCTGGCAAACTCGTCCATGTCGGGGAAAATCCCGCTCATCCTGAAGTTTGTCCCTATGTTCATCCCAAGGGCATAACTGCCGCTCCTGTCGAAAACCGTTTCGCCTTCCGGCGCGAAGGATCCGATTGCCGATCTTTCGCATCCGAAAAAGCCGGACGCGAACACGGCAATGGTGATAAAAAAGATTGTGTGTTTCATACCCTAAAGCATACCCCTTAATCCGGTTTGTGGATACCCCCGCGTGGACGTAGCGTGCCTAGCCCTAACGCTCCTCGCAAAAGGCTTTTGATCACGGGCAAAATTCCGAAAAAAAAACCGGAATGGCCAAGCGGGCTTGAAATTACGCCGCGGGCGTGCTAAGGTGACTTGTGTCTGATTCATCTCGTGACGGCTTTGGTGCTTTGGCTTGTGTGTCGCTTGTGGCGTGGATAGTTTTGTCGCCCGGTAGCACCTCAAGCCGACGCAATTTTCCAGACATCATTAAACCCACTTAAAACTAGGAACTGACAATGGAATCAAACATGCGCCCCGTTATTGGGTTCGACGAGAAGAAATGCACCGGCTGCCTTCGCTGCATCATGAAATGCCCCGTGAAAATGTGCAACGACGCCTCCACGCAGAACGCCGTCCGTTTCCACGCCGATCTGTGCATAGGCTGCGGCGAGTGCCTTGCCGTGTGCGATCCCGGGGCGCGGTACGGCCTCGACGATTTCGGTGACTTCATGTCCGACCTGAAGGCCGGCGCGAACGTAATCGCGCTCGTGGCGCCGGCGATCGTCACGAGCTTCGAGGGGGCGTACCTCAAGGTCAACGGGTTCCTAAAGGGGCTCGGCGTGAAGGCCGTCTTCGACGCGAGCTTCGGGGCGGAGCTGACGGTAAAGTCCTACCTTTCGTACAGGCAGAGGAAAAGGCCGAAGCTCATCATAGCCCAGCCCTGCCCGACGCTCGTGTCCTTTATCGAGATGTACCATCCCGGCCTTATCCCGCACCTCGCGCCGGTGGACAGCCCCCTGGTCCATTCCATGAAGATGATTAAGAGGTTTTTCCCCGAGTATTCCAGGAGCAAGGTCGCGGTGATCTCGCCGTGCCTCGCCAAGCGCAGGGAATTCGACGCGACGGGGTTCGGCGACTTCAACGTCACCTTCAAATCCCTGCAGGATCATCTGGACAGGACGAACGACCGTATCACGAACTATCCGGAGGCCAAGTACGACGGGCCGGTCGCCGAGCGGGCCGTGCTATTCCCGTCTCCCGGGGGCCTTATGCGGACGATAGAGCGCTACGACGGCAACGCGCACAACTTCACGAAGAAGGTGGAGGGGCACCCGGAGGTGTACCACTACCTCGAGTACCTGGAGGAGATTCTAAAGAACGGCGAGACGCCACTGTACCCGATGATTGACTGCCTTTCCTGCGGGATGGGCTGCAACGGCGGGCCCGGGACCCTGAACCAGCGCGCGCGCCCCGACAAGCTGCTCAAGCCGACGTTTTCCCGCAGCAAGTCGGCGATGAGCCATTACGGCACCTGGCAGCACGGACGAAGGAAATCCGACAAGCGGAAGCCGAAGTTCATGCAGGCGACCGGCAAGCTCGAGAAGACCATCGGGGATTACTGGGTGGACGGGCTTTACGACCGCGCGTACACCGACCGCTCGGCGATCGTGGGCAGGCTTATAAGGACGCCGTCGAGGGACGAGATCAGGAAGCTCCATCTCCAGATGCGCAAGACCAGGGCGGAGGACTTCCTCAACTGCCACGCCTGCGGGTACGACAGCTGCGACCAGATGGCGGTGGCCTGCATCAACGGCCTCAACCGCTTCGACCATTGCCGGCATTACGCCGATATCATGAGGAACGAGATGGCGGAGGCGCACAAGAAGGAGCTGGCCGAGCTTCTTACCAGGGTCCACAAGATCACGTCGGAGGAGGTTGGCAAGAACGTCACCGGGATCGCCTCCCTGTCCGGCCACATCGACAACAGCACGGTGGCGATCGTGAATTCCTTCAACGCCACCGACGAGATAGTGAAGGGCGTGCATTCCATCCACGCGAAGCTGGAGGAAAGCTCCCTCGCGCTGAACGATCTGAACGCCTCGTCGGGCGAGGGGAAGAAGCGGCTCATGCAGATCAACTCGCTCGTATCCTCCATTTCCGAGCAGTCGGACGCGCTTATCGACATCGCGAAGATTATAAGCAACGTGGCGGACGAGACTAACATCCTGGGCATGAACGCGGCGATACAGGCTGCCCACGCCGGGGAAAAGGTCGGCAGGGGCTTCGCGGTCGTGGCGGGGCAGATCCGCCAGCTCGCGAGTAACTCGGCGCGCCAGGCCGGGGAGATAGCCAAGCGGCTCAAGGACATCAAGGCGCTTATCGACGATTCCCACGTGTCGTCGAACGAGGCGGTGGTCCAGTTCGACCATATCGTGAACCTGGTCGGCAGGGTCCACGAGAACGGCGAGGGCGTAAAGAGCACGGTCGAGGTCCAGACCGCCTCGGGGCAGTACGCGATGGGGGAGCTGAACAAGCTGAGGGACGCGGCTGCGAGGATTCAGGAGGAGTCGGACGCGCTTATGTCCTCCAGCCAAACGGTTCTCGTCAACATCGACGCCATAAAGAACATCTAGCGCGGGGCGGCCTTCCCCCGCCGCGGGAAGGCCCGCGGGGCGAAAGTGCCGTTTTGCCCTAACCAGCGGGAAAAAATACCGGGGGGAAAGCCCCGGCGCGGGGCTTCGCAAAAAATATGCTTGACATTCCCGCCAACCAATGGTATGAATATAATCATGTGTGAGGCAGCCGAAGCACAGTTTGAAATTCCCCTCTTGACAGCTTCCGCTGTTTCCGGTAACACACACACACACACACACACACACACACACACACACACACACACACACACACACACACACACACACACACACA
>Ga0209755_10007092_pt1 | contig 12212 bp, 5 predicted proteins | sample TergutCo191P1_FD_187301 | JGI IMG/M metagenome (GOLD analysis project Ga0209755, IMG submission 187301) | Cornitermes sp. P1 segment gut microbial communities from Petit-Saut dam, French Guiana - Co191P1 (SPAdes) (version 2) | ecosystem: Host-associated > Arthropoda: Insects > Digestive system >... | reverse complement strand
AAAAGTATCCGTGTTATTAATTTCTACAGGGTTTTCCAAAGGAAGTCTTATTCCAAATCCGCCGAAGCTCCTTCGCGATGTATCAGGATCGTAATAAGTTGTCAGCTTAACAAGATTGCCTGTTTCTCCTTCAAATGGATTTTCGTAAAACTCAAAAAAGCTGACATTATCCGGCAGGATACGTCCGTCATTGGTGCGCCACTTCTCCCACTTCCGTACTGTTTCCGTTGTAATTTCAGGAGATGCTGCGGCAAGCCGCTGTATGCCCAAACCAGGATCTTTACCGGAATAAGGATTACCACCCTGTTTACAGCATGTTAAAAAAAAGCAGGAGATTACGAATTGTAAGATAAAAAGAAATGTTGTAGCTTTATTCATAGATAAAAAATTACCATATTAAACGGTTTTATGTCAATAAATATGGCAGTTTTCATTTGTTTATAGTATAATATAGGTTAATCCTGATACAAAAAATGTTTATTAAAAAAATCAATGGTGATCCGGCGCAGCCGGCACAAAAGGCGGAGAAACATGAAATTCAGTATTTCCGGAAAAATAATTTTAATCGCTGTTGCGGGCGTTATAGCGTCAAGTTTAATCATATTAAGCCTAAGCATAATAATGATGGGCAGACTGCTTGATTACACCATACAGGAAAATATGGAGGCTATGCAGTCTCTGATTGTAAGAATTCAGAAGCAGGATGAAACGAGGTTATTGCAGGAAGTTCTGCTTCTTGCTTCCTTACCCGATATTATAGATGCCGTGCAAAGATCGGACGCGCAAGGCATTACGGCAAATCCGCAGATAGCATGGCTGCGGCATGAAATTGATTCGATGACATTTACCGATTCAAAAGGCACTACTATTTTCAGAAGCCATTCGGATTTAACCGGGGATGATATATCAAACCGCGCTGTTATGCAATTGGCGCTTAACGGCAGTGTTTCGTCAGGCGTTTTTTTTGATGAAACAGCTCTGGTTCCTTACACGATCCGCTGTTACGCGCCAATTTATAAGAACGGCGTTTTGGCCGGCACTTTATCCCTCGGATCAAACATCGGCACTGAACAATATGTTGATAATCTTTACGGAATAACAGGTATACATTTTTCTCTTTATAAAGATGACACTACTCTGATGTCCAGTTTAAAAGATAAATACGGCAGACGCAACAACGGCGCGAAACTTGAAAATATGCACATAACAGACGCCGTACTCCTGAAAGGCGATAACGCGGTTGTTGAAGGCGAAACATTCGATGATCCTTACATGACGATGTATTGGCCTATAAAGGACTTTCAGGGAGAAACCATCGGTATGTGGGCGGCCGGAATGCCGATGGATCGCCAAATAAAGGAAACACACAAAGTTTTATTGATTATCCTTCTTTGCTCGCTTGGTATAATAAGCGTTTTCGCTCTGGCGGCAAGCATTCTGGGAAAAAAAATTAGTATACCTGTCAGAAAAATTACCGATTTCGCTGTTCGGGTGGCAGACGGAAATCTCGATGAACAGATTACGGTACAAAGCAATGATGAAATCGGACAACTGTCAGACGCGCTGCATACAATGATAAAAACATTAAAAGATCGTATTAAAGAAGCCGAAGAACAGCATGCGGCGGCTGTCGCGGCGAATAAAGCCAAGAGTACTTTCCTTAGCACCATGAGCCACGAAATCCGCACTCCGATGAACGCGATTATCGGCATTACGGAAATAGAGCTGCGCCATGAAGACCTTGCTCCGCGCGTCATGGAATCGTTTGAAAAGATTTACACTTCCGGCGATATGCTAATGAGCATTATAAACGATATTCTTGATCTTTCAAAAATAGAAGCCGGAAAACTTGAATTAACAGATAAAAATTATGAAATTGCCAGCATGATCAGCGATACCGCTCAATTGAACATGATGAGGATTGGCAGTAAACAGATTGAGTTTGATTTAAAAGTAGAAGAAAATATTCCCGTAACATTGTTAGGTGACGAGTTACGCGTTAAGCAAATTCTGAACAATGTTCTTTCTAACGCGTTTAAATATACAAATTCCGGCAAGGTATCTATGAGTGTCACGTCAGATAACAATTATAATGATGAAAGTAAAGTAATGCTTGTATTCTCTGTCAGTGATACGGGTCAGGGAATGACCAAGGATCAGGTGGAAAAACTTTTCGATGAATATTCAAGGTTCAATCTGGAAGCGAACCGGACGACAGAAGGCACAGGGCTCGGCATGAACATTACCCGTAATCTTATCAGTATGATGAACGGAAAGATACATGTAGAAAGCGAGGCGGGAAAAGGTTCAACATTTACCATCTATCTGCCGCAGGGTAAAGTTGATTCTGCTGTTTTAGGAAAAGAGATGGCGGAAAATCTGCAAAAATTCCGCATGCATAACCGCGCATATTTAAAAAATATTCAAATATCCATTGAGTCGATGCCTTACGGCAAAATCCTTATAGTTGACGATGTTGATACAAATATATATGTCGCCAAAGGTTTAATGATGCCGTTTGAGCTGAAGGAAATTGATTCGGCGAATTCGGGATCGGACGCGATAAAAAAAATAAAAGAAGGGAAAGTATACGATGTAATTTTCATGGATCACATGATGCCGGGAATGGACGGAATAGAGACAGTAAAACATATCCGCGAAGCGGGATACAAAGAGCCAATTGTCGCGTTGACAGCTAACGCGGTCGGGGGGCAGGCTGAAATATTTATTAAAAATGATTTTAATGATTTTATTTCTAAGCCGATTGATATGCGGCAGTTAAACGTCATTATGAATACCTATGTGCGTGATAAACAGCCGCAGGAAGTTATAGATGAAGCAAGAAAAAAAGCGCAGGAAAAGAAGCAGGCGCAGCAAAAGCAGAAAGAAAAAGATATGCCCACAGCAGAGCAGTTGCCGCCTGACTCGTTGTTCTACGGCGTTGAAATTCCCGGACTTGATGCTGTAAAAGGAATTAAACGTTTTAACGGTGATGAAAAAATATTTCTTGATGTTCTGCGTTCATACTCTGCGAATGTAAGCGCTATGCTTGATATAATAGAAACTTTTAACGAAGAGTCTCTCGCTGATTATATAATTAAAGTTCACGGAATTAAAGGAACAAGTTTTGATATTTTTGCCGAACAGACAGCCGAAGACGCGAAGGAACTTGAAGCCGCCGGCAAAGCGGGCAATTTGAAATTTATCAGGGAAAATCACCCGGCTTTCATGGAAAAGGCGAGAAAACTGGTAAGCGGCATTGAAGAGATGCTGTCAAAAATCGATACAGACAGCGAAAAACCTCTGAAAGATAAACCGGATATAAAATTGTTCTTAAAATTAATAAACGCCTGTAATGATTTTGATATGGACGGAGCGGACGAGGCTATGGCCGAACTGGAAAAATATAAATACGAGACGGACAATGAGCTTATTGGCTGGCTGCGGGACGCCGTAGACAGGATGCAGTTTAAAGAGATTGCAGAGAAGCTTGGTTCTTACAATTCCACGGCAATTTAAGCGCTTTTTTCGGGTTTCTACCATATAAGGCATATTGACATGATTAGTATTAGTTTATATTATTCATTATCACACTGGAAAGTGTTCATGTTTAAAGTGGCATAATTTGTTTTTCTGACAGGGGAATTTAGAATGAAAACAATTTTTGTTGTTGATGATAATACTGTAAATCTTATGACCGCAGATAAAACATTATCGGATCATTATTATGTATTTACTTTTGCCTCCGCTTCGACCATGTTTGACTGCCTGAATAATATAATACCTGATTTAATACTGCTTGATATAATGATGCCCGAAGTTGACGGTTTTGAAACTTTAAAAAGGCTGAGAGCCGATATGAATTATATAAAAATACCTGTTATATTTTTAACAAGCAAAAATGACAGCGCTACCGAAGCTCTCGGTTTTGAGATGGGGGTTATTGATTTTATTTCCAAGCCGTTTTCCGGGCCGGTTCTTCTCAATCGTATTAAAACGCATTTGCAAATTGAAGAAATTATCAGCGAACGTACGGCATTAATCTATAAACAAACAGAGATGTTAAAGCAGAGGACAGAGAAGCTTCTAAGACTGCAAAGCAGCATGATAACCGTTCTCGCCGACATGGTGGAAAACCGCGATAAGCTGACGGGAGAACATATAACGCGCACGACAGAATATATAAAAATATTATTGAATGCGATGGTTGAACGCGGAATTTACGCCAATGAATTGAATGACTGGGATTTTGATGTTATTATATCATCGGCGCGCATGCATGATTTGGGTAAAATAGTAGTAACAGATTTAATTTTAAATAAACCGGATAAACTTACAGACGAAGAATATCAGATTATAAAGATCCACGCCGCCGAAGGCGAAAAAATAATTGAAGATATTATTAAGCAATCAGGCGATGAGGCGTTTTTGCATAACGCGAAATTATTCGCCGGTTATCACCATGAAAGATGGGACGGCAGGGGGTATCCGCGCGGACTTAAAGGAACGGAAATTCCTTTACAGGGGCGCATCATGGCGATTGCGGACGTATACGACGCTCTTGTTTCTGAACGTCCCTATAAGAAAGCTTTTTCTCATGATAAAGCTGTTGAAATAATTCTTGAAAATAAGGGAACGCAATTTGATCCTCAGCTTACCGATGTTTTCTATGAAGTAAACAGCTTGTTTAAAAAGGTCAGTGAATGTCAATAATTTATAATTATGAAAAATGTATAAAATCATTTTTAGTTGTTATAGTCATAATTGTATTTTTTTTGTGTATCAATGAACATCTTTCGGCTCAGGTAAGAGACGCGGACGGACAAAGACCAACGGAGATCAGGATCGCGTTCAGCGATGATCAGTCGATTGTTATTGAACGCGTTTTGTATACGGCGTTTAAGCGTCTGGGTTGTCAGGTTATCGCAAAAATATCAGGAATGAGAACTGCCGTAGCGGATGTAAATTACGGCGACGCGGTGATTCTGCCTGCTCAAACGGACGGCTGGGATTTAATGTATCCGAATTTAATTAAAGTTCCCGTGCCGATAGACAATGTTGAGTTTACCGCTTTCAACCGCGCGAACAATGCTCATCATTATTCAAAGTGGAGCGATCTTGCCGGATTAAAAGTTGGTTATCGCTGGCAGAATGAGTATATAGTAAACAATATCAACAGAGCGGGAGCCGGCGAACTTATAAGATTAAATGAAGTTGAGGAATTGTGGGACGCGCTGCTTAACGGCTATTGTGATGCGGTAATTCTTCCTCGCATGTCGCACTTTGAGTATAGATTTCCGCTCGGAGTAAAAAAAGCGGGGGTGATTGAACAGCAGCCGGTTTATACCTATGTTAACAAAATGTATGATTATCTGGTTCCTCTTCTTGATAATGTCTACAGGGATATTATCGCCGACGGCACGATGGAATTAATTCATAAAAAGCAGAAAATAATTGATAATAGTACTGTTGTTCTTCATATTAATTCATATAACGCCCAGAACGAATGGGAACGCGGTCAGATGGACGCAATTCGAAGAAGCCTTGAATCGAAAAAAGCGTTGGAATATTACAGTATTAATTTAAATGCGAATGAGCCTCACAGCCAAGTTGGTTTTAATGAAATTATTTCTGAAATGATTCGTTCGGAATTTGTTATGCGCAATCTTGATTTAATTATCGCTTCCGGCAACGAAGCGTTTGATTTTGTTCTTAGAAATTACCCTTTCCTTTTTTCCAATGTGCCGGTTTTATTTTTCGGAGTTCAGCGGTTTGATGATTCTGTAGTTTACGGACTTGATGAGAAAATTACCGGCGTATTTGAAGAAATTTCTTTTAAAGAAACTGTTTCTCAGATGCTCAGGTTATTTCCGCAAACGCGCCGAATCTATATTTTAAATGATAATTATCTTTTAAAAAGCGTTTCCTTCAGAGAGACAATGCAAAAATATATTATGTCGGAGACCTGGGATTCGCGCGGTCCGCCGCCGGAATTTGTTTTCAATGAAGAAAAACCGTTACAGGAGATATTGAATGAAATAAGCGGTTTTGGACCCGATACGCTCGTTCTGATAGGAAATTATATTTCAGACTCAAATCATATTTTTTATTCAGAAAAAGAGATACAGAAGCTTGTCTGTCAGGCGTCAGTGAATCCTGTTTTTTGTTTGACTACTTCTTATGTCGGACACGGAACGGCGGGCGGACTTGTTTCGTCCACTGATAAAAAGAGTGGTATTGTCGCTTCCAAAGCTGTTGAAATACTCAATGGGACGCCTATCAATATTATTCCGATTGTCTTCGACTCCGCGTTTCTCAATCAGTGGCAGTTTGATTATGAAGTTATTAAAAAATTTAAAATTAATGCAAAAGATCTGCCGGCAGGTTATATTTTTGTTAACCGCGAACCGCCGATATGGGAATCAAATCCTTCCGAATTCAGGCTGATACTGATTGTAGCATTACTGCTTTTATTAATTATCTCGGGGCTTATCGTATTTTTTATCAGAAACAGGATAATGACTCAAAATCTGCATTATTCCGCTGTGCAGCTTAAAGCCGCGGCACAGAACGCAAGCAATGCCAATAAAGCAAAGAGCAGTTTTCTCGCGAATATGAGCCACGAGATTCGCACGCCGATGAATGCTATATTGGGTATAGCGGAAATTCAGTTGCAGGATAAAACTCTTTCCTCCGATACCGGGGATGCGTTCGGAAAAATATATGAGTCAGGCGATTTATTGCTTAACATCATCAACGATATACTTGATCTTTCTAAAATTGAAGCAGGTAAACTGGAAATCGTTCCTTTTAAATATGATATTCCCGATCTTATCAATGACAGCGTACAGTTAAACAGCCTGCGTTATAATTCAAAGCCCATTGATTTATCCATTCATGTGGACGAGAACACGCCGAATTGCCTGTTCGGAGACGAGCTTCGTATCAGGCAGGTGTTAAACAACATTCTTTCCAATGCGTTTAAATATACCGATAAAGGCATGGTTGGTCTTTTTGTTTCCGCCGAGCCGATACAGGACAGCGAAAATGTCATGCTAATCTTCCGTATTTGCGATACAGGGCATGGAATGACAGATGATCAGATAGATGCGTTATTTAACGAATATACGCGTTTTAATACCGAAGCCAACCGCGAAACAGTCGGTACAGGATTAGGTATGAGCATTACAAAACGACTGCTTAGTCTTATGAAAGGTGAGATAACCGTGAAGAGTGAGCCCGGCAAGGGGACGGAATTTATCATACGTCTTCCGCAAAAAACTGTCGGTTCTGAAATATGCGGAAGCGAAGTTACAGAAAAGCTTAAAAATTTCAATTTCCGCAGCGCGTCGTTTACTGACAAGACACAGTTTTCACGCGAATATATGCCTTACGGAAATGTTCTTGTAGTTGATGATGTTGAATCCAATATTTTTGTGATCAAAGGATTGCTGATGCCTTACGGAATAAATGTCGACACAGCTTCCAGCGGTTTTGAGGCTATTGAAAAAATTAAAAACGGATATATATATGACATCGTGTTTATGGATCATATGATGCCAAGAATGGACGGTGTTGAAACGACAAAAAAGCTCCGTGATATGGGATATAAATATTTTATTGTCGCCTTAACCGCTAACGCGATAATAGGGTGCTCCGAGATGTTCATGAGCAACGGATTTGACGGTTATATTTCCAAGCCTATTGATTCACGCGAGTTGAATATATTGTTAAACGATCTTATCCGAAGCAAAAAATCTCCTGAAGTGATCGAATCGGTTCGTTATTTTTCGCTTAGGCAAAAAAGCGGAAAAAGTACTGCGAAAAAAGAGGCGGGTGCGGATAAAGAACTTATAACCGCCGCTGTTCTTGATGTTGAAAACGCCCTGGCCGTACTTGATGAAATATTGCCCGGCTTTAATGACGGCAATGCGGATTTTTTGTTATACGCCACGACAGTTCACGGTATGAAAAGCGCGCTCGCCAATATCGGCGAAAAACAGCTTTCTGATACTGCGTTCCGGCTGGAACAGGCGGCGAATAACGGTAAAACAGCCGTTATTTTGTCAGAAACGCCTGAATTTATTAACGCGCTTCGGATGTTTTTAGGAGTAATAAAAACCGGGGAAACTGCTGTTAATACAGAGCTTTCTCAGGATGAAATAATTTTTCTGCTTGATAAACTGGACGCGATTAAAACGGCATGCGGAAAATATAATGTTATAGACGCTAAAAAAACGCTGACAGGTTTAAAACAAAGAACATGGTCTTCTGAATTAAATAATATGTTGAATGAAATATCCATTAATATAATCCGCGGAGAATTTAAAAATGCGGAAAAAGCGGCAGATAGGGCAAGTGAAATGTTAAACGCAAAAAAAGGATAATTAATGAAAATTAATGGAATGTCATTGTTAACAAAGGTATCGATTATTATATTAAGCATCATTTTATTTAATACAATATCTATTGGGGTTATGAGTTTTTTTATTCAGCGCGGCGACGCTGTAAAAAGCAGCAAGGAAAAAGCACTGGCTATCGCGAAAACCGCCGCAGCGTCAATCAGCCCTGATGAGTTCAGGTATGCTATCAATGAAAATTTTAAAAGCGCGCATTACGAATATCTGCTTAAGCAGTTCTCCAGAATAAAAAAAGAAGAACACCTTTTGTATTTTTTTGCCGGAACATTTGATGAAAATAACGGAATGATTATATATTTGGACGCTCATTCACAGGGCGGGACTCACCCATTTGAATTAAATGATGTCGTGTCAATTAGAATTTTTCCGCAGGTGGCAATTGACGCGTTTAACGGCGGTAAAGCTTGCGCGTCAGATGTCTACATGCTCAATTTAGACAAAAGATTGGGCGTTTCCGCTTATGCTCCTATTTTTGATGAAAATGATCAGCCAATCGGATTGGTCGGCGTAATCAGATCGGTCGAGGAAGCAATGTCACACAGCAGAAGTTTCGCGTTATCAATGCTGATAGTTTCTCTTATTCTTTTTGCAGCGATTGTCTGGATACCAATATTATATATAAGGCGCTTTGTTACAAAACCAATACAGGAATTACAGGCGGCAACTGATAAAATTGCAAGCGGTGACATGTATATACACATACCGGTAAAAATAACCGATGATGAGGTCGGAATGTTAACCGCAAATTTCAGCGCAATGACGCAGGAGATCAGCAGACAGAAGGAACTTCTCATGACCGCGGCAAAAGAAGCGAATAACGCCAACGAAGCAAAGAGCAATTTCCTCGCTAAAATGAGCCATGAGATTCGCACGCCCATGAACGCTATTTTGGGAATTGCCGAGATACAGCTTCGGAATGAAACTCTTGCGCAGGAAACAGCAGAAGCGATCAGAAAAATATATGAGGCAGGCGATGTTCTGCTTAACATTATCAATGATATACTTGATCTTTCTAAAATTGAAGCGGGAAAACTGGAACTGCTTCCTGTTAAGTATGATATTCCCAGTCTTATTAACGACACTATGCAGTTGAACCGCCTGCGTTATGACGCAAAGCCGATCGAATTATCCATCGATGTAAATGAGAATACGCCGCATTACCTGTTCGGCGACGAGCTTCGCATCAAACAGGTGTTAAACAACATTCTTTCCAATGCTTTTAAATATACGGAAGAAGGTTCGGTTGCGCTTTCTGTTTTTCCCGAATTTGAGAACGATGGCGGCGATTATGTCACGATTGTTTTCCATGTAAGCGATACAGGACAGGGAATGACAACAGATCAAATCAGGGATTTGTTTGATGAGTATACACGGTTTAACGCCGAGGCAAACCGTGAGACAATCGGCACCGGCCTTGGCATGAACATTACAAAACATCTTCTTGAGCTGATGAAAGGAAAAATATCCGTTAAAAGCGAACTTGGAAAGGGAACGGAATTCATCGTGCGTATTCCTCAGCAGCGCGTCGGTTTGGACGTATGCGGAATGGAAATAACAGAAAAACTGAGAAATTTCAATTTCCGAAGCACAACGCTCACGAACAAGACGCAGTTTCTGCGCGAGTATATGCCCTATGGTCATGTTCTTGTTGTGGATGATGTTGAGTCCAATATTTATGTTGCCAAAGGAATGTTGATGCCTTACGGGATAAAGGTCGACTCGGCTTCCAGTGGTTTTGAAGCTATTAAAAAAATTGAAAGCGGAAATATATACGACATTGTCTTTATGGATCATATGATGCCGAAAATGGACGGCATTGAGACGACAAAGAGAATGCGTAATATGGGATACGATCACAAAATAGTCGCTCTGACCGCTAACGCTCTTATAGGGCGCGCTGAGATGTTTTTGAAAAACGGCTTCGATGGTTTTATTTCTAAACCGATTGACTCACGCGAGTTGAATCTTATGCTGAATGAGCTTATACGCAATAATAAACCGCCCGAAGTTGTCGAAGCGGCAAGACAGGAAATTGCGCAGCTTAAAAAAAATCAGGAAAGCACGCTGCAGACGGTTCAAAAAGTTCCTATTGACAATGAATTAATCAAAGCGGCGATTCATGATATTGAAAATGTTATTTCGGTTCTTAAAAATAAATTACCCAGGATTGGCACGGGTAAAGCTGACCTTGGATTATACGCTACAACTGTACATGGCATGAAAAGCGCTCTCGCCAATATTGGTGAAATGCAGCTTTCTGCCATTGCTCTAAAATTGGAACATGCGGCAAAGGACGGGGAAACAGACATATTGTCAGCCGAAACCCCTGATTTCATGAAATCTCTTTATTCTTTGCTGGAAAAACTTAATAAGCGGGAGACGGATGAAAGCGGCGATGGTCCTCAGGAAATTTATTCCGATGATATGGTTTTTCTGCGGAATAAACTGAATGATATAAAAAAAGCCTGTGAGAATCTTGTTCTTAAAGACGCCAAGTCAGCTTTGAATGAGCTTAAGCTGAAAAAATGGCCGCGTCATATAAACAGCGCTATTGATGATATTTCTTTATATTTAATCCGCGGCGAGTATACGAAAGTTGTATCTGCTGTGAATATAGCCGCGAATATATAACAGGGTGAAAATGAAAACAAATATCTGTATCGTTATATGCGCTGTTTCTCTTATGGTCAGCGGTTGTTCAGGAAAACCTGAGGAATCAATTTTTGATTTTTCCGCGGTTAAATCGTTCCGTGACATTCCCGGCATAACAGCGGAAGAAATCTCCGGCGTTGAAGCTCTGCAAAAAGAATATGATTCTTTTATTTACGGAATGCCCCCTTCAACTGAAGCGTTTATAGACGAGAACGGCAATCCAAACGGGTACGCCGCGCTTTTCTGCGAATGGCTGACATCGCTTTTTGGAATCAGATTTGATCTTAATATTTTAGAGTGGACTGAATTGTCTGAAAAAGTGAATCTGGGCGAAGTTGATTTTTCTGTACACTTTGTATCAGGCAATGAAGCTCCCGATAATTTCTATGCATACGATAATTTGATACATGAAGAATATTTTCCGTTAACTTACAGCCCGGTTTCAATGATAACGGCAAATCCCCCGCTCAGCATAATTATTAATATTTTAAACAAGGCGCTGCGAATACCGGTCTCCGCGGAGGTTCGGCGGTGCAGCATTTGAGTAATCTCTATTATTCCGGTTACAATGAATTCAGGCAGTATAAATTTTTGATGAGCCTTAACGAAGAAGAAAAGGATTATCTTAATAATACGGCCTCTGTGCCGCTTGCCGTTCAATATTTTAATTATCCCATGGTTTTTTTCAATACTTATGAAAATAAATGGGACGGCATCACGTTCGATTTGCTGCATGAGGCGGCATGGATCACCGGTCTTGATTTCGAGGTTGTAAACGGAACACAAACCGAGATGTATGATTTAATTCAAATGCTCATCGACGGAAGGGCTCATGTGTTTTCCGATCTTATTTTCTCAACTGAACGCTCGCCGTATTTTTTATGGGCGAATCATAAACTAATGCCTGATCAATACGCACTTTTGTCAAAAATAAATTTTCCGAATGTGAATGTAAATGAAATACCTCATGGGCGGATCGCTTTGATAAAAAATACCGCTCACGCCGAAATGTTCAAAAGATGGTTTCCGAATGCCGTTAATACAGTGGAATACGATGCCGCGGACGAAGCTTTCTTCGCGCTGGAGCGCGGAGATGTTGACATGGTTATGGCGGCTAAAAGCAAGCTGCTTTACTATTCG
>Ga0209755_10007091_pt1 | contig 12215 bp, 11 predicted proteins | sample TergutCo191P1_FD_187301 | JGI IMG/M metagenome (GOLD analysis project Ga0209755, IMG submission 187301) | Cornitermes sp. P1 segment gut microbial communities from Petit-Saut dam, French Guiana - Co191P1 (SPAdes) (version 2) | ecosystem: Host-associated > Arthropoda: Insects > Digestive system... | reverse complement strand
CAGAACGCTCCATGCAAAAAGTTTCAATCAAAGACTGCACCAGCTTTTTTTCCGAAAGGGAATAGGATGTATATGAGCTTTTAATCATGTTATACCCGTCAAGTTCCACAAAAGAGCGCACCAAAATACGCTCCCTCCGCAAGTTTGGTGCCAAATCCAGCAGAATAGCGTTGGTTCGCTGCATGTTTCCCAGTATGTCGTCGCCGTAGTCTTTAATAATGCGGATGATAATATCCAGCATCAAATTATCCATTATCTCAGCCCTTCATATTTGCAGGGCTTTATTATATCGTGCAAAGCACCTTAGACGCAATCATTCTTTTGTGCCCTGCAAAAAGTCCGAAAAATTAAGTTGGGCGATGGCATTGTGCCCTTGTGGGTTTGGGTGAATAATGTCAAAATTTAAATTCATCATATCCAGCCGATGTGACAGATGAGAGTAAACATCGGATACAATAAAGCCTCGTTGTTGGCTTTCTTCATATATAATACGATTTATTGCCTGAATAAGCCGATGTGATTCATCCGCAAAACCAATTGGCATACCTGCGAAATGTGTGGGCAACGGGTTATACACCGTGTTTACAATAACAATCGCATTGGGTGCGTTATCTTCCAGCCATGTTAAGATTTTAATGAATTCATATGAAAATTGACGTATGCTTGCTTGGAATTCGGCTTCCAGTTCGGCAGGAATCGAGCCTGAAAGCAACGAAAACAATTCAACTACGTCCAGCTCTGTAGCTTCGGCAAACATGGTGGTTATGGCGGTTTCAAGTGTATTAACCTCGTCAAAAACCTCCATCGCGCCGTCAATTATAGGCGGTGCGGCGGCAATCATTTCATTGAGCCTAAAAATATCAAGAATGCTGAAATTTTCTGCAAAGTCAATGACTTCGTTGGCAAACTCTAAAACCTCCGTTATTGCCTCTCGTGATTCGTTGGCAAATTCCATTATTTCCAGCGCAAGCTCCCAAGCCTGTGTTGCAAAGTTTATTGTTTCGTCTGCAATTCTTTGAATTTCGGCTGTATCGGGCATATGTTCCCAAAAAGGGGCAAGGATATTGTTGCCGCCAATGTTTAGTGTAATAACGCGGGCATATTGCATAATGTTTGACTCGGAGAATTCCGACCCGTTTAAAAGCAGAAGCAAATCCGTTGTGGTAAACCCGCTTACTGCCATATTTACATATTCATTTGCGTAGCCCTGCGCCTGTAGCATTTCAAAAAAGACAGAGGTATGTCTGTCCGCCGGCGACCATATGCCAAACCCTTCCGATACGGAATCACCCAGCGCAACATAAATAAGCCGTTCAATTTCCGGGGCGGGTATTTCAATATATTCAATTTCGCTTTGCCGCTCGGGTTGCCCTTTTTCACCTTGAATGCGCCTTCCCGATGAGCAAGATGGGAAAAGAACCATAACGCACATTAGAATGCCCAGTATTAATTTACGTCTCATGATAGAACCACCTCTGCTTTCTTGCAGTAACATATATGAAAATGTTCCCACTTCGTCTGCCAAACAAGACGAAGCCACTCAAATAACAGTCGTTCTTTAAACTGTAAGAACCACAGGTGGGTTATTTGGTCTTTTTGACGAAAGCGATTTTTAATTCATTCACTGTATCCAATGCAGTTTCAAAATCGAAATCCTCAATTTGACTACGCAATAGGTCTGATTGTGGGATTTTTTTGAGTTCATTCAACATTTTAAGGCTGTCTATGCTTCTGCTTGCTAACAATGGAGCAGTTTTTTCAAGCAGTGCCAATGCTTCCTCCGGGCTTACATATTCCGCGAAAAGCTCGTCGGAAGATAATGCTTGTGTTTCGCCAATGTCAGAAAGCACCCGGTTCATTTCGCTTTCTAATGCTGACAGTTGCGCGCTTGTTGGTTTATTTTTTGACGCCAACACTTGTTCAATTTCATTTGCAGCTTCCATCAGAGCGTTTTCATACAGCATTCCTGCCAAACCTTTGATGGTGTGTATTAAACGGTGCGCTGTTTCTATGTCGCCTGTGTTCAGAGAATTGCAAATAACATCAAACGTATTGCTATGCCTTTTTACAAAATCCCCCCGTAGTTTAGCAAGCAGTTCAGGGTCGTGCTGGAAACCGGTAATATCCGCTTCTGCAACTTCGGGCAATTTTTTGTCTTTAATGTGCTTCGTTAAAACGGTATTCAGTTGCTTTGTTTGTATGGGCTTTGAAATGAAACCGTCAAAGCCTTCTTTTATAAATTCCTCCGCCATGCCTATCATAGCATTTGCGGTGAGTGCCACTATCGGTTGCGTGTAGCCTGCATCCCGCATTTTTCGCATGGTTTCGGTTCCGTTTAGCCCGGGCATCATATAATCCATAAAAACAAGGTCGTAAACTTTGCCCTGCTTGATTTTTTCAATGGCATCAAAGCCATTGTTGCACGTTTCAATAGTAAGGTCATAAAACGCCAACAAGCCTTTTGCCACAAATAAATTAGCGTCTACGTCGTCAACCACAAGAACACTGCCGTATGGCATCGGTTCGGGTGTAAATGTAAACTTCTTTATCGCCGCCGTTTCTTTGAATTGCTCTAAATTCTGCGCTGTTTCTTTGCCCAAAGTGTCTGTGCCTGAAGTTTTTTGCGGTATGCTTACAACCACATTTGTTCCTGCATTTACTTCACTTTCTACCTCTATATGTGCATCCATCAGCTTTACAAGATTATAGACGATTGGCATACCAAGCCCCGTGCCCTCAATAAACTGATAGTTGCGTTCATGGTAGCGAGTGTATTCGTTTTTTAAATCATCTAATTGTTTTGGTGTCATACCAAGCCCGCTGTCTCTAACGGAAATTTGCAGCGTTGCCGTGTCGGCATGTTCATCATTTTTTAGGCACACAAAAGATAAATCCACCGAACCTTCGAGGGTGTATTTAAAAGCGTTTGACAGTATATTGTTAACAATCTGACCAATTCTTAAAGCATCGCCTATTAGGCGCGTTGGTAAGTTTTCATCCACAGACACATTGAATCTAATGTTTTTGCTGCTTGCAAAGCCAATGTGTATGTTTGCTACGTCAACTATTAAACTTGCCATGTCATACTCGATACGGGCAAGCTCCATTTTTCCGGCTTCTATCTTTGAAAGGTCAAGTATGTCGTTTACTATACTCAAGAGCTGGTTTGCCGAATTGTGGATTTTGGTGAAAGAATCCTCCGTTTGGGTTGAAATAGCCGGGTTTTGCATTTCAATTTCCGAAATACCCATAACCGCTGTGATAGGAGTGCGGATTTCGTGGCTCATTCGCGCCAAAAAGGCACTTTTCGCACGGTTGCTTTCCTCGGAAACTTTAACGCGCTCGTTTATTTCCTTTTCACGCAGCTGTGCTTCCAGCTTTTTAATGTCGCGCAGGTCACTTGTAAATGCGTACACGATAGCATTTTCATCATCGCTTGAACGCACTAGTTTAACCCAAATGGGCAATGGTTCGCCGTCTGCCGTGTTTGTCACCCATTCAAAAGTGACGGAGCCTTTTTCAAAAGCCTCTGTTACAAATTCCTGTGCCTTTTGCCAGGTGGGTGTGCCACAGGGCTGAAACTCCGGGGCTAGTTCGGCAAAACGGTCTATATATTCCTGCTCGTTGGAGACCCTATACCATTCTGCGGCGCGTTTATTTGTTTTTATAAGCTTAATGTCTCTGCTCCACTCGTTAATCATCGTGGGCGATAAATCCAGCATTTCCTGTATTTTTTTATACGCTTCACGCTCTTTTACCATTGTTTCTTCTATCTGACGTAAATCTACGGCATAACAAACACAAACGAAGGTATCACCCATAGGAATCCTTGTCATGGTGACTTCCACAGGCACGATTTCTTCGCCTATTTTGTGTAACCAACGCTTACGGATGCCTTGCCCCGTAGCAAATATTCCGGCGAGTTCTTCGTGACAAATATCATCCGTGCGTCTGCCGCAAGCTTGGTATTCGGGTGTAAATTCGTAATAATGCTTAATAACATCTTTTTTTGAGGGCAATCCAAGAAAATCGGTCATCGCTTCGTTACAATCAATCAGATTGCCGCTTATATCCCATAAAGTAGACGGAATGGAGACGGAATCGTACATGAGCTGCTGGGTTAGGGTTGCAAGTTGTATGGGCTGTAAAACGGTACGCTGAATCAAAAACCCTCCAAACAGTAACACCGCAATTATCAAAACGGCGGCGGCAGCCATCAAGGGCATATAACGTATATCAAACGCAGAGGGTATGCTTGAAAGTACAACAACCGACCAATTTATGCCTACAATTGGAGCAATGCTGGCATAGCGGAAATCTCCCGACAGGGAAATCGCATCGCCGACTTCCCTGTCGAACCTAAATGCGCCATTAACCATAGTTTGCAAATGCAGGTCAATTTCGTCTGCTAAAACAGGGTTATCTAATGTTTCCGGCATAGTGGCAGGTGAAGAAAGCCCGTCGTTATGCACCGTCAAAAGCCCTGCACTGTCTACACGAACAAGACCGTCATAATCTATGATATATCCACGGCGTGTTCCGCCGTCGTAAATGCCGAACACTGCGTCAAAAACAGTTTCAAAGGGCGAACCCACGGTAGCTACGCCCACAAATCGCCCATCGTAATACATTCTGTGATTTGTCCATAAGTAAAGTTCCCATTGCCCGTCAACGGGTCTGCTGCGCTGTATATTTAGGTTAAACGGCAGTTCTGCATCTCGTGTATTTGTAAACCACAACGCGCCGTCGCCGCCGTCGAATATTTGCCACCATACTACAAAATCTTCTTCTGTAAACCCCGGGCGCAAATCGTACACATTGTGCGTTTCATACACCGTAAACATAAGAAACGCATAGGGTTTAAATTCTGCATAGCCTGTTATTTCTTCAATTGCCCTTGCCCTGTTTTCCGGATTGTACTCGTCGCTTATCCAACGTGATATTGTTGTGGAATGCGCAAGCTGTTGTGCCAACACAAAGTGAGAATTTGTCGCGCTTAAAAAATTTGCTGCTGCTTCAATGGCATATTGGCGGGACATTCGCATTGCGTTTTCGCCGGCAATGGCATGGGATATGACTTGCCCAATCCCTAAGATTATAACCGCCACCAAAATGGGAATAACAAAGAAAATAACGCGCACACGACTTGCTATGCGATTAGTTTTTATTTGCGGCTGAGATTTTTCCAATATATCCACCCCTCAAGCTTTTTTTCGCGTGTTATACACAATCGTTATAAGTAGCCACGAGCAAATACTAAAATACGAGCCATGCCAGATAAAGAAGCCGATTCCGCCCCATGTTGCAAAATCACGTGTAGCCGTGAAGTCAAAAACAGCTCGTTGTAAAGCCGTGCCCGCCGGGGCAAGACCCATAGGCAAGTAGCCCGAATGGATAAACGGCAAGCCGTAGAAAAGTTGAAATGCTCCGTAACCAAAGCACCACGCTGCTATTGCAATAATAGCAATTTTTTGGCTTTTGCTTATGCTCGATGTTTTTATTAAACGAAGACGAACAATAACCAGCGGTATTAAAATCAAAAACGCGGCTGCCCATAGTGCCTCTTCAATAATAAAGCCGATGCCACTTTGCTTAATAAGTGCTTCAAATGCAAAATACTGCGCAACGACTATAAACAATACTGCCAAAAACGGCGTTATCGAAAGAAACTTGCCAACAGGAAACTCCTTATTAAGCCTGTACAGCACCAGTGCAAAAATGCCTATAAAGCTTATCTCGGCAAATGTGGCAAGACTCCGTATGATAAACGGGCTGTTAAAAATCGTGTCAAACCAAACCAACAAACCGGGATAGCTGGACACAAACACAGTGCGATACATCGCTACACCCACAAATATACAAAGGAACACAAGTGCCAACGGGCAAATTTTTTTACGATGCTTGCCTAAAATTACTGCAACAACTAACAAATTAACAACACTTATGACCACCATTATAGTCCACCATATTACATCCCAACTCATTTATTCTTTCCCCTCTCTTTGTTTGGTAATGCTTGCAAATGATTACCTCACTATACCACCTTACCGCGAGGAATGAAATAGCAAAGTTTACAGCTTCAGCAACACTCTTCTTTTAATTATGCGCAAATGTTATAATGGAATGGATAAATTTTCGTAGATAAATAAAAGGAGCGAGATTTTTATGAGCATCACAGTAAAAAACTGCAAAACAATTATGAATTTAGATAGCTTATGCAAATTTTAGTTGATGCCGATGCCTGCCCGGTTAAGGAAATTATTGTTCGCTTGGTAAAACAGCGAAATATTCCCGTCACCATGCTGGCGGATACTGCCCATCATCTTAACGATGGTTACAGCAAAATAATAATTGTAGACAAACAAGCTGATGGCGTAGACTTTGCGCTGATGGGCTTGCTTACCTGCGCCGATATTGTGGTTACACAAGATTATGGACTTGCCGCAATGGTTCTTGGCAAGGGCTCGAAAGCCGTAAATCAAAATGGTCTTATTTTCACCAACGAAAACATCGACAGGCTGCTAATGGAGCGGCACATCGGAGCAAAAGTGCGCAGAAGCGGCGGAAAAACAAAAGGACCCGCCAAACGCACCAAAGAAGATAACGAACGCTTTGAATCCGCATTTGTTAAAATGTTGGATTCAGTTTTATTGCATTGGTGATTACATTGCACCTGTTTTTACACTCATATTAAAAAAGTCCCAAACTCGCTAAATATCAGCGTTTTGGGACTTTTTTAGTTACAGGAGCAAGAGGATTTGAACCCTTGATATTCGGTTTTGGAGAATGCCGAACGTGTATTAGGGAATCCAGAAAATCTAACAATCGACCAAGGAACAGCAGAAAAGAAAGCCGAATTCCATCAAAAGAGTAGACCCTCCGGAAAGACCCCAGACCCAGCAGACCGGAACAGGCAGCTAACTCAAGCAAACAACGTTGTTAAATCAGGAATATCTTGGTCAGTAAGCATAAACTTTTTGTGTTTGTGAGATAGAATGAATGTCATTCGAGAAAGAATATCCATACCAATCACACCTACTACTGCATGTGATTTCCAATTCTCTAACACATCTACTTTCATCTTTCCAAACTTGAATTGACCCGCTAAGGTCAGGCCATTTATTTCGCAAGTAAGCAATTCTATTTCTCCTGTTGCGGTACTTGTCTTGAAGCCCGACCGTTGATATTTGCCATACCCTCTTTTTTTCAGAAATTCCTTGGTAAATGCTGTGTTATCTGCTCCAGTGTCAATAATTACATGGTATATCATTGGCAGTTTACGAATTGATGAATTGCTGGGCTCGGCAGAAACTACTAATTTAATAGTCTTACCATCATCAAATTTAGAAACCAGATTTAAGTAATCCAACTGCTTCATCCTCCCTTGTGTGGAATCCGGCATATGGATATTCTTCATCTGGCATAGAGTTAAACATTTCTTCTTGGTCGTTAGCAGTAAGCACAAATTCCCCCCCAACAAATTCCATGTGAAACCTGTCCTTAAATTGAGGGTCTTTGAATACAACCCACTTGTTAGGATATTTTTGTTTAGCTTCTTCCCATGTTAAAAACATAAAATCACGCTCCTAGCTTGTTGAAATTAGTATACTACAATCTACAACCCAGCACCAACAGAAAAAAGGTACAAGGCAGGAGTAAACCCACCTTGCACCCTCTTGCCAGTACATACAAATTACATTACAATTGACTCCAGACTTGATTCTAAAAGCCTAACTGCATTCTGTTCCGTCTCCGTTAAAACCTTGGCGTAAATATCCATTGTCGTTGAATAATTCGAGTGTCCCAACCGCTTCTGCATAGCCTTTGGATTAACGCCCGCTTTTAGCATGAGTGTTGCATTTTCGTGTCGTAGGTCATGTACCCTCAAATGACGCAACCCGTGCTTTTTCAAAAATCGCTTGAATTTCTATGTAAAAGAATCAGGCTTGAACCCTTCCCCGTTGGGCTTAGATGCAACCAAATTGGTATCATGAAAATCCCTCCCAAACTTCGCTCTGCGTTCTTCGTAGTTATCGCGTTCCTTCGCCAACAACTGCATAAGGTTGTAGGGTGCATCAATCGTTCGTATAGATGATTCCGTCTTAGGGGATTTCGTAATTGCCTGTGCATCAACCTGTACTGTGTTCTGGTCAATGCTAAAAGTTCGCCCCTACGCAAACCCATCATAATTAAAATCATGATAGGACATTCAAGGTCTGTATCCTTGAGCAATGGGAATAATCGTGCCAATTCCGCTGAATCGTAAATGCCCGCTTGATACTTTTTGACCTTCTGGAGTTCAATGTTCTGCGCGGGATTCTTCCTCAAAATGTCAAGCTGTACAGCTCGTTGCAATGCAGAACTAAATAGAACATGAATGTTACGTACTGTTTTAGCAGATAAAGCCTTCCCGCTTAGTGGTGACTTTTCGTACAAACGATTGTAATACTTTTGCATTGACAATGTTGTTAGGTCTTTCAACTTAACTCTGCCGAACTCTGGAATTAGATACCCTTCGATAATATCAGTATATCCCCGAATGGTAGTAACTGACTTTCCTCTGTTGTAAGTATCCAACCATTCTTGCAGAAATTCCTGAGTAGTGACATTTGAATCCCTAAATAGTAAATCAATAGGTGCAAACTGCTATCACTCGGTAGCAATAACTTGTGTTTTATCAGAATGAAGCCATTCTAGGAATCGTACTTTTGAAACCAAGTAATGGATTACCAGCCTGAATGTGTATAATCCCACCGTTTTTAACAAGATGAAGTGCCTTGGCGTAACCCACTCCCAAGGCAGACGCAACATCCTTCGGGGACAACACATCAGGGAGGTCAACAAGACCTGTTTTTGCCACGAAATCAGCCCCTCTCGGAAAATCGAATTTTTGCTCTAAATGGCAGTCCAAAACACCCCCAAAAAAGCCCACACACACAAGCGAGAACGGCTTTTTTGGACTCCATGGATACGGGCCAGGAGTTTGCCAGCTATTCCTTTAAGGGGGGGGTATTAGTGGCCTTAATAAGTATTTGGAGTATTTTGGACTTAACCATTAATTCTAATATAGCTCTTTTAAAAAATTTTTCAGCGGGGTTTCGGGGTTTTGATGAGAATTACCTTGTTACACAAGGCAATTCCCCACCCCGACTGTTACAAAAAATGCGGTGTATACCCCGTAACGTAACGGGGAATATTCATCTTCAAATCATCCCTTACTTTCGTTTAATTTTTCTCGTTCTGCCTTCAATTCCTGAACATCTTCACAATCTGGATTTTCAAATACCCTCAATGTACACTAGGTTCTTCAAAATTGCCTTTGGATACGCCTATACATTTCTTTAACATAGCTAACACAACAGTTGAGCTAGTAGCAGATAGTTTAAAATATATTAAGCTTAGTAGTGAATTTGTATTACAAAACATGCCGCTTGAAATAGAGAGTGGAGATTATCACTTGTTTAATTCATTAGACGATGAATCGCTTTTAAGCGCATGTATGGCTATGCAAGATGTATTAATGGCAAATGCCGATTATGCATGATTTTGCCCCGATAAGTGGGGTGTATCTTGCCCACTTTTAGTATATCATCGTCCGGAAAAACTATTGGCAAAGCTAAAGTCCGGCGAGGGGAGTCGAGTTTTCTTGGAAGGAATTATAGGAAGGGGGTGGAAGTTGTGAAAAAGGTTAAAATAAACAAGCGCATTAGCATACAGCAGATAAGTTTGCAGGCCTATAGCTGTTGGCCTGTTGATTGTAGGCATGTGTATATAGCGCAGGAAACGTTATACCAGGAAAGAAGACGGCAGATGGGCGGCAGGATAGAGCGGCAGGAAGACCGGTAAGTCACTCTAGGCAATCAAGTATCGCTTCTTGCTAAGTTAGTACATTCTATACGTAAAAAACATAGGAAAGGTGGATAGCATGTGTATAAAATATTTTCGACTAATCTTTCTTCTTGTTATTATAATTTTATTGTCATCATGTGGACGAAATCGCAGAGACGAAAACGAAGTAACCAGCGAGGTCGGCCCCGGCCTTACGATGGAATCGCGGATACTTACTATTTCCGCTCCGGCACGGCATGTGCAGCATGTACAGCAAGCGGGGGAAATGCTTAGCGCGTACTGGGAAATGCAAGGAGTACATCTGTATATTGACATAGCTTCATATATGGAATACGAACGGGATGGACATTTCGCTACTATGCTTAGCAAATTTGCGGCGGGCATTGGCCCGGATATATTTATTTCGGACAATTTTCAGCTATACCAATTTGTAGAGAATGGCTTCCTGGCGGATATTAATACAATAATAGCAGAGCATGGAAATCGTGATGACTTCTTTACTAATGTACTGGAAGCATATGAAGTAGGCGGACAGCTATACCAATTTCCAATAGATTTCTTATTTGATTTTATTGGAATCAACGCAAATGTGCCATTTTACTTCATAGAGCGTTTCGCCGCCTTGGACAGAGCAACGCCATCCGCGCTGATTGACATTTTTACCGATTTAGTGGCGGCTTACCCCGAATGGAACGACTTTGCATTTGCAAATGGCTTTACACCTGCGCAAGCCATAACCCCGGAGATAGGCGTGTTTATAGACTTCCCATCCCGAACGGCCAATCTTTCAGATAACTCGCTGGCAGATTTACTCGAAGATGTACGCCGCGTATTCTATGGTAACGACAGGTTTGGCACACGCGTACCATATAGTCAAGATGATGAAGCAATGGCTATTCTGCAAGAACGCTACGTATTTTCACGTGCGTTCGGTTGGGCTGCGGAGATAGACGCGCTATTTGAATACACCCATCCATGGTTTGTGCATTATATCCCAATCGCAAACAATGACGGACAACTGGTAATTATGCCGCGTACCCCAAGTATAGGTGTGTGTATAAGCCACACCGCAGATGTAGTATTAGCATGGGGCTTCATAGAGGAGCTTGTGTTTATCAGTGCCAACGCGAATCCACGAGTAGTAAATTTACCAATATCGCGGCGACATTTTCATCATGGCATGAACACGGGCTTGCGAACTCGCCTTCAACATATGACCCCAAGAACACTGGCCGGTGGAGTTGGCTTTATGGTAGACCAAGCAGTCGCACGGCTGGAAACCTATGGTGATTTCCCCGTAGCCGCGCCTGTTATGGATTTCCTAATTCCTCCGACCGAATTTGACATGCATTTTGATAGGTTCATAACAGATGAAGCACATGCTGAAACAACCATACAGAATATCAATAATAGTTTGGAATCATGGATAAATACTCCACGCCCCATAGAGCCATTTACCCCATACCTGCCCGAAGAAGATGATGACATAGAGCGGACAGTACGGACGCTAAGCATATTTACAAGCAATCAGTATTTAGGTATTTTGCAGCAGGCGGCGGACATTGTTAATGCAGACTGGTTAGAGCGCGGCTACCCCTATGTATTGGAACTGGAATTTGAGTATTTTAGTTCGTGGGGGTGGGACGATTTTTGGGAACGTGGTACGGGTATACGAACTCGGCTTATGGCGGGTTTAGCACCTGATATTATTATGATGCAGAATCTATGGTCTTATAATATTCATGCTCTTACACGTTCAGGCTTTTTGCAGGATTTCTATGTACTTATGGACGCCTGTCCGCGCACAAGCCGCGATGAGTTTTTCCTCAACGTGCTACAGGCATATGAAGTATTGGGAAGGCAGGGGGAGTTATATGTATTCCCTGTAAATTTCGGGTTTAATTACATGGGCATAAATTCTAACATTCCGCAAGAATTTATCGACCGCGTGGGGGGAAAATCCAGTATTAGTGCTATGGAAATCTTTGAAATCTACATGGACTTAATAGACCGTTATCCCGGTGAATTCGACCATATGCTGCCCGGTATGCCGGCCCGTATAGACAGACCCATTTCCTTTTTGGAAAGTATGATGGGTGACTTTATTGACTTTAGCGCACGCAGCAGCAATTTAACCGACCCGCAGTTTATTAACATTTTGGAAACAATGCGTTCGATTTTTACAAATCATTCAGATGAATACGGATTTATCAGCATAGGTTTGGGCGGCGGTCACTCGTCATCGTTCTTCCTACAGAATAGGCTGGGGGAAACGGTCTTCCATGCCCAGTACAATTTGACAAATGCAATCCATGCATTTTTCAGCACGGAGAACGTACATTTTCTGCACTTTATGCCTTTTGCTG
>Ga0209755_10007090_pt1 | contig 12215 bp, 3 predicted proteins | sample TergutCo191P1_FD_187301 | JGI IMG/M metagenome (GOLD analysis project Ga0209755, IMG submission 187301) | Cornitermes sp. P1 segment gut microbial communities from Petit-Saut dam, French Guiana - Co191P1 (SPAdes) (version 2) | ecosystem: Host-associated > Arthropoda: Insects > Digestive system >... | reverse complement strand
TTACTAATATTAATAACTGGGCGTCATGATCTGAGAGACCATTTACAGAAGGGTATAGCTCATATTTTCCAAAAGTGGAAGAGTCGATAAAGACATTGTCGTTGGCCATTTGGGAATTCAAGCCATATCTGGTGGGAAATTCAACTATGCCCACGAGGTTATACAAGTGTAGCACAGCAATGAAGTTGACTCCTTCGATTACTATCTATCAGACAATTAACATTTATGTCACCACATATGAGGATGCTATATTTATTATTATAGAGTTTCTGCAAAATGAAGTCCAGTTGTTTAAGGAAAATGTAAAATCACCTTTTGGAGATCTATAGACAGCCAAAATACATAATTTATTAAGTGTTGAGTCCAATTGAAGGACTTTAAATGATTTATGACCATGCACTTATAATTCAATATGAGAAATAAAACCAAGAAGTGCATATACAGATACATAAATGTATTGTGTTATGAACAGAGTAGTCTCCGACGTGTATATCATAGAACCTCAAAACAATTTAGATATACAATGTTTAGTTTAAAATGAAGGTTTATTTAAATTGATTATTTAAAAATTAACATTTTATATTCGTTAATTGTTTCAACATTCTATATAATATATCCTTCAAAGAACATCTCCATGAATATGGCCACAATAGGTGGCCAAAACATGCAAGAGGCTACGCTGTTTATGATACAATAAATTTACATATCTGTATGTGTGCCTGTGGATTTTATTTCTCACAATAAATTCAAGGGGTTGGGTGTATCCTTATACCGAAGTCAAAGCACTATCATCTGCGGTACAACAGACCTTATAGTTAGCATGGATCAAGTAGTTTTGTTTTTAGGCACTTTCACAAAATTGTGAAAAGTGACTACTAGCTTCATCATGTCTGTCCACATGGAATGACTTGGCTCCCACTGTACAAATTTTCATATATTTCTTAAAAATATGTCCAGAAAAAATTCAAGTTTCATTAACAACTGACAATAAGGCCATTTTGATCATATCTCTTTCACTTCTTCTTAGAATGAGAAATGTTCCAGACAAAAGTTGTAGAGAAAATCAAACCACACATTTCATGTTCAGCAATTATTTTTGAAAGTCTAGCTGTTTATGAGATAATGTGGAAAAATATTGTAGAGTGGGGCTGGCCACAGATGACAATGTGGCGCATGTGCATTGCATGCAGGATATCTAAGGCTACATGCATATACTCAGAATAAGTAATACTTATTGCTGTTCCATTGCAACAGTGGTTGCAAGAACGGACCTCATGCTATGTTATGCATACACTGTGTGTCGTTATTGGATGCAACTGTTGGAACTGTAAGATGTATTGTAATCATAAATTATTTATATTTTATTGTCAAGGCTCATTCTGTACTGTGCATATTGTTATCTAATGACAAGTTCTATATCCACTTTGGTGGATCTCTGGAATACTGAATGAGTGAATTTATGAATATGAACATGGGATCAGAAGGGAGGGACATGTTTCTCATTCAATATTTCAAGCACTTTATAGGCTTCGTTTTCATGTTTGCCCAGTTTGCAAACACTTGGCCAATTTCCATACTGTTAAGTATTTACATTTCATGCAGCTGCCATCGATTATCAGATTCCTAACCTTAATGTTGCATATTATATGAGCCTTACAATAGACAGAGGATATATTTGTTGCATACCGGATTTAAAATTGCAAGTATCAGAATGTTGAAAGGGTCCATGCCTTTGAATCTAGTTCAGTGTAACTATGCAGTAGAATGTGTGCTGCCACAGGAAAAGCATGCTGCTGCCTGTGGTGGCATGCCAGTGACTTGAGCCAGACGCATTATCCACAAATCTAATGCCAAATTCCTATTTCATATTTCCAATATATCCTTTAGTTTTCCTTCACTGTCGGAAGCACTGCTGTCATTGCCAAGTATCAAATTTCAGTGACATCAACTTAGCTGTTTGTGAGTAATGACACTTTACAGATTTAAAAATGCATAGTGACTTTAATGTGTGCTCCATGGGGATTCAGATGCATTGAATAGTAGTCCAATAATCATTGAAACTGGGTTGGAGGGGATATTGCAAGGAGCTGTTACAGCCCATTCCAAGGTACAATCTTGACATTGAGTGTAATCAGGGAAATCAGAATAAGTATCAGAATATCCATTACCCCAACAAGAAACTATCCTGTGCATGTCCTAAAATGGTGTCAAGTAAGTACTTATGAACCAGTTTTCACAGGTTGAAGAAAAGTGTACAGTAGGGAAGTCATGTTAATGTGTTTTCCATTCCGAAATATAAAATGTATGAAACACTCAACTCCCCCACCACCACCAAAGTTGTCCCTCTTGCCTAGGAAATTGTGTCAGTATCTTTCAAATTTCTCTTCAGCATCGTAAGATTTTTTTTATTATTCATAATGATTCATAATAAATAAATCTTGAAGTCTCTGCTCCAATGAAACACTATAACCATTGTGAATTTTTGGCTTTTGACAGCTGTTTGACACAACTGCTGAACTGACTAGTCAGGTTGTCCAACACACACCATCTCAGTAGCAACATCATTTATGGCACAGGAACATCAATCAGTTTACTACATCTTCAGACCCTGAACTTGAATTTTTACCTGTATTAAATTTTGCAAAGAAGTTGGACAGGCATTTCAGTTGAGGCTGTTACATGATGTTCAGTAACTGTAATTAACTGCTTTTAATCGACTCATCCTCACATTTTCACCCAAGAATGGAAACATGCCCAGTTTCAAAAATACTGTATTATGTTGGGAATATAGACAATAGACAACCTTCAAAAGCCCAGGAACATACATGTAACTGACCACTGACACAGCACTGACAATGAATTCTTATAATTATTTGTCACTTTGATAAAAAACCATAACATCCTTCAAATTCCATATGTATGTATGTAACTTTAACATTTACTGTTGTAAACAACGCATCTGATTATAAGAACTGACTTCACTTGCTCTGCCTAACTTTGATGTTTGATGGTATCAGTGTAAAAAAAACTCTCATTTTTGGAATGCTAGAAACTGGTACTAACTACAGCTTTTCAATATTTAAAATTCATAAACAAATACATAAATTTGTCAGCAACTTGAGGGAGGACAGAGATATGTATTTTGTTTAATGATGCTGTCAGTCACCTAGATTACATAGCATTGGTGGTAGCTGAGTTAAATATAAGTATGCAGCATTGGTGGAATGACTGCAATAGCAGAAAACTGAAGTACTTGGAGAAAAATCTGTTTCAATGCCAGTATGTCCACAAGTCTCAGATGGACAGGCCACTACAATGAGAGGCCAGTGATTAAACCACCTGAGTAAGTTGATGTAGATATTATGAATCATGAAAATCAGAATTACTGCCAAAAGTGTACCATATACTACAAATATACTCAAAGCAGTTGGTACTAACCCCATGCATGACAGGGCCACAGAAGGCCTAGGAACATACAATAACTCTACTTTGCAACAGGTAGTTTTACCAAAATTGTGGGAGGACAAAATAACTTATTTTATCACGTTAATAAACAAATTAATGTAAACAAACAGTAAAATACCCAATGAGTATCACAATGGTTAATCCAGTCTACATTATCATGCGTAGATTACAACATGTTCACTGCCAAATAGTTGAACATCACTGGTAGTAATCTTGCGTGTATTAGACTGCTGCATGAGATGTACTTTTAATACACCATTTATACTGCCATTAACTAAAAAAAAAACCTCTTATGTGATCAATCAAATCAGGAATTTAACCATACCTAAAATCATATAAATCTGAAAACACCATGAAAATGACTGTCAATGACACTGTAACCTATCCACAGACAGACAAACTTTCAAGCCTTACATAAAATTTACGTATTTCTGGTACCATAATATACTTCCAAGTTCTTTAGACTTGAAGCCCTGTTCTTATTTGCTTGGTACAATAAATATTTATAGAATAAACATTATCACAATAAATGCACAATTTAATTACCGTATATCTTAAGATTTCTACAGGCCAGATCCATTGGCACATATTTTAAGTAGTGTTTGAGCACATCAACTATCAGTAATATCTGAACTTAGTTAACAAATATAATTGCAATATTTCTTATAGTTTACTTTGTACAATCACAGCACTGATTTTCACTTTTATTTTCCTTCCATACATTATATTATTCGCAGCTAACTTTACCTGTGTACCATTTAATGTTGATCTTCAGCATTAGATACTACATATAGAGACTGCAACAGGATATAAACATCAGCTAGTCAACATATTTCAGCGAGTCTCAATATACCTATGTAAGTGTGCTATTACAACTGAATAACAGAGAGACGGCAGCTCTTAACTGGTGAATAATGCTATAAGGATGATCCAGAAATATCCTAGTTCGTCTACAGTCAGGAACAGGCCCAACTTCTGATGCTGTGTCTGCATTCCTTTTGGATGCATATGGAGGAGACTAAATGCAGTGAACATCTTTCCTCTCTTGAAATCTACGTCACTAATCCGTTAGAATAAGTTTCTGAAGGAGAAATTACATTGAAAATCCACTGTAGGCTGATACAAACAAGTAATCTCAAACACCACATTGATTGAAATAACAAAGTGGTAATGGGAGTCATCTGGTGCAATCCTGGAAAGGGACCAATTAATATGACTCAGGTTTTTCAAGGTTCTTCTCTTTCTCTCTCTCTCTCTCTCTCTCTCTTTCTGCACATTCTGGAACAGTACCACACAGGATGTCCTGACCATATTATAGGACAGTACCACATGGCAGATTGACCATATTCTAGCACAGCACCTCATTAACAGGTCAACCACATTTTGATAGTTATCTTTGAACACTGAACAAGTGATGACCTAAGAAAGAACCTCACAACGGTTCATGATCACATTCTCCCAAGTCATAATTATTTTACCATATCTGATGTTATATAACTGCAGCTATTAACCAGACCTGTAAAATAAATCACCTTTAATTTTACATAACCCAAGGAAGCTCCTTATTTTGTCTTACCAAAAAATATGCCTTATGTTCCAGTATGCACAAAAATTACACAAATCAAGCACATACTCACTTTATTAGGAGGTAGGACTATTCATATGATGTGAATGGGAGGCATGATAATGTCCAGAACACCATGATACCATGCAGAACAGCTGAAATATGACTTTTACAATGTAAAATGTGGCTACACAAGAGGCCTGGACATTCTGTGTTATTGACCAAGTATCAAATATTATCATTATGTATTCTACAATTCCTACATAAATTTCACTTGGATTTCTTGTGGATTAACAAATATTACTTAGAGCTGTCATTAAGAATGTGATTCTCAGTGACTAGACATTTTTGCAGACATACAAATAATGCTTGGTAACTTACACAAGCAGCATCAGGTGGAAGTCACCGAGATGTAAATAGGGTGATGACAGAGGTAGCTACCAATAATGTTTAGTACATCCACATTCTTAATCTGCCATCTTAATAATACAAGAATATAAACAACTTCCCCCTTCACTATAAACATCACATTCAGTCTTTTATTTAAATAAATCTATGCATTACACAACGGTCTAAAAGTAGGAACTAAGCTGTGACAGAAATGCAAATTAAACTCCACATACACAGGTCTTAATGAGAATAACTTTATGATGAATTACATAAATAACCAAACAATGCAAAATAATTAAAGATAACTTCTTATTCAAATAATGACTTCAAAAATGATGCCAGTAACCACTAACAACATGACAAACATTCTGAATGCCACCTCTGCTATTGTGCATATGCAGACAGTGCCACATGAAATACACAGGCAAAGTAACAGCAGAAAAGTGATCAATGTATTTGGCATCTACACAAAACGTAACAAAAATGTAAAACGAGGTTGAGGGGACACAAGAGAAAACACAGTTTCGCATTGTTAATACTAACACATGAACACTTTGGCTGAATATTATGACAACTGAGACTAGTTTCAAACATTTTTAGTTCAGCTTAGAATAGGTACACAATATCACAGTTAGCCTCACACACTCAAGTGCTTTTCAGCACTAGTCTCTTGAAACTGACTTATAACAGTGTACAATCATAAACTTTTTATGGAATAATGGTTAAATAGTTTTCAACTTTCTTTCAGTCTTTAAATACAGCAATACGGTATGCCCAAAACTGAAAATACAGGGCTGTGTTAACCAAACTAACTAAATACATAATGGCAAACATTAAGTCGGTTGATCAACTACTTGTCCTCATTCTGATGTTGGCGGCTACAGTCGATGGAATGGAGAATCCAGTGTTGTAACTGAAATTCATAGAAATTGGAAATGTGGTTAGGTAACACACATAATGAAGCACATTGTAACAATACATCAGAAATTCGCTGTAATCATATCCAGTGTTTAGATAATGGAAGAGTTCTGGCAACAGAATTGCAATGTACAAGGATGGAAGATCAGTGCAGTCCAGGCACTATAATGTGGCCCAGCACAGAACATAACAAAAATTAATGTATAAAAATAATAAATCCACATCTAAAGTCATGCTAATTAAAAAAAAACAGGACATGTAGTTAAATCTTCTGGAGCAAAATGGATTGCAGGAACATACACTGCCATTTTACAGAGGGTGACAAAATTATTACTTGTACCTCTTGATAATAAAGGAGTATGGAGTGGAATTCTGAAGCCCACACTGCCATTGAACACGTGCGCGCACGCGCACACACAGAGAACCACACGAAATATTTTTGTGTCACGTCCACATGTGCACCCAGAATTTTTCGACTGGCTGGGGGGAGGTTTGCAGACAAGACTCTGAGGCTGTGTATGTTTTGTGTTTGATTAAAAAAAAAAATTTGTAAAAATCATATCATAAGTATGACTGTTGACAAAACAGAGTTTGTAATTGCATTCATTACACACAAATATAACTACATGTTCCATGACTGACTCACCAAACTTAAATCACAATGTTTTATCATTTTGGTTTTTTAATTTCATCACAGACAGCCTAAGTACTTTACTTTATTTTTTAACACTCTAATGTACTAGTCATCAGCCAATTTCAGTGGGTATTGTGGCTGAAGGGTAAATCACATACAATGTTTTGTATCATTGTGCCTATAAACACCGTTTTTAAAATTTCGATTTTGGAAGGGGCCAGCTGGCAGCCCCCCCCACAAAAAAAATGGGTATGCCCCTGGTTATGTCAACCAATGAAATTTGTATGTCAGCATTTTATACTCATAAATACTCCAACCAACAATAGGCACATTAAAACCTGTATGGTTGTACATTAGTTACTGAATGGTGTAATCCTTCAGAATCCTACAATGTAGGGAGAGTGACACTGAAATGTGCCACACTTTATGACCCCCACACTCGGTGCACTGCATGATCCTTTAATTCTTCACATTATGCCATTCTTGGTTTTTCTTTGTCATGAACACATTTTTAAGGTTACTACATATAGAAAATGTGTCCGTCTTTGCCGGCAGTTGGAACATAAACCCCAGCATCTTTGAGCGGTTAAAATCTGCTCAGGCCAGTAAACAAGCAGTGTTTTCCACTCAATACAAAAGTAAAACTGGAACTGTAAGCACATTCTAACCTTAACGAACTTACCTGACATTCAGAACTGCAGTACCATTCATTATGGCACGCTGAGCACATGAACCTTGCTGTCTGCTTGCAATGCCCACACACCAACTGTGAACGTGTGTGACCGTTTTCACCTGCCACAGAACATGCATCCTGAGATGGCCGGTCTGGAGCTACTACTGCAATGGATGAAACTTGTTTATTGGCTGACCAGTATGTGTCTCTCCTAGATGATACAGCACTTGCAGTGTGTAATTCTGCTGTTTGATTTCCTTGCTGCTGCTCTGACTGAAGGCCATGCACCACTGTTTTTTGATAAGCTGGAGCATGGGAGCTGCTTGGTATAAGTCTATGTGTATTGTATTGATGTACACTGTGCTGGGAAAAATGTGGCATTTCAAGGTGTTCCGGGATGTGTACATGCCTTCTATGTAAAGCACCACCGCCATCAACATTCTGATCACGAAGAATTTCAAAACGTTTCTGCCTACTGGAACATTCTGGTACTGATGTTCGATGACCATCATGTTGCCTTCCTTGACCATTTTGTTGCCTTCCTAACTCATCTTTTCCAGTAGAATTATCTGCTGTGGAAACTGATCCAGCATTTGGAGGATCCCTTACTTTACTGCCCACCTGTATAGATGTTTGAAGCTGCTGCTGATGTCCAGAATTCTTCACTGACTGAAGCTGTGAGGTATGAGAACGTGACATCCTGTAGTTAAGATGCAATATGCCAGCATTATCTGTAACATTTTGCTCCTCTGAACTCAGGTTATGCACAACAGATGGCTTTATTTCTGTACTATCCTGATGATGTCTAGGAGATGTGGAACGTTGACTGTGGTTGTTCTGTTCATTACGCTGGCACAGGGGCAGAACTACAGAAGTAACAGAAACTGATGGCTTGTTTTTGCCCTCAGCTTCTGACTTCTGCTTACCAACAGACAGGTCAATTGGACATTCTTCAACAGTACTACTGTGCGGTCTGTTAGATGTGGAACTGATGACTGCATGAGGTTCTTGTGTTATAACTGATGACTGCTGCACTGACTTGAACTGTGAAATAACACTCACATCACTGGGAGACTCTACTGAACGGACAGAAATGGGGTCGGGTGTAGCTTGAGGCGATGTGCATTTTGAAAGTACAGGAAGAGGTATCTGAGAACCTCCTGACTCTGGTGGTTTTGGCAGTATATTCTGTCTTCGAGGTGGAGGAGGCATGGTTTTACTTTGTGGTGCCAACATTTCTGCAGATGAATGTGGAAGATTTGCTGTGCTCCTCAACTTATCTGTTGGTACCTGCAACGGTTGGGTTTTGGATGGTAAATGCTGAGGCACTTGTAATGTCTGATGACCCACTGGTGGATGTGATGCTACTGCCGGTTGGGAATGTGATGTCTGGAAGAAAGGTAATGACTGAGATTGTGGAGAAGTTTGAGACACTGGTGACAAGTGTGAATGTGCAGAAGTGTGAGAGATTTGTAACAAGTGAGAATTCTGAGTTTGTGGAGATACTAGCGAAGGTTGAACACGTGCAGATGTTTGAGGTACTGGTAATGACTGCGAATGTGGCGATATCTGAGACACTGATAATGATTGAGAATTTGGAGAAGTGTGAGACAGTGATAAAGCCTGAGAATGTGGGAATTTCTGAGTTATTATTAATGGCTCTGAATGTGGAGATACTGATTCATAATGTGAAGCTGTCTGTGACTGTGGTAATGAATGAAAATGTGGTGATGTCCCAGACGTTACTTCTGATTGAGAATGTGGAGATTCCTGAGATACTGGTGATAACTGAAAATGTGGAGATGTTTGAGACACCGATAATAATTGTGATTTCAGAGCTGTATGAGACACTGGTGGTGACAGCTGAGGATACAATGTTGGCTGAGGCATATGGGGCAGTTGTGGACGTACAGATGGACGAGACATTGATGGAAATTTGGAATGTGGTGGTGGTAATGATGGGTGAGCACCTTTGATGGGATGGCGATGCAGTACTATGGAGTGACCTTGGGTATGAGGTGCTGGTTGTGACTGAGAATATGTTACTTGATGTGACACTGGTACAGGAAATGGACGTTGGACTAGTAGAGCTGATGACAGCAATGGTCTTGGTGCTGATTCCTGATTCTGATATCCTGTTGTGCGACATGTTGTGAGTAATCCTGGTGCAGAATTTCTGATCATACTACTAACAGAGACATTAAGCTTTTGTTCTGGTTGATACTTCTCACTTGTAACTCCTGGGTACGCCATATGCAATCCTGGTAAAGAACTTCTACTAACACCCACTGTGCCACTTGTTCTTTGTACAGAACGACAACTGTCACATGGAACTACTGACTGATAGTGTCCACATGCATCCCTCTGGTGCTGATTTCTGCAAGCAAATCCTGACTGCTGATTCTCTTGTGCAAGTGCTGAAAAAGTTGCATTCAATACTGGCACAGAATTTCCAGTCAGTCTATTATCCGAAGTGGCACTCAGTTCACGTCTTGTTGTATGATCTCTGCATATATTGTCCGATTGCTGACGGTCACGTACAACTACTGACTGATCATTCAACTGCACAGCTGTTGGATGTGTCACATTCGTAGCTGATACAGAACTTCTTGTGTTATCTGAAGTGACATTTAGTTTTCGTTGCATGTCATGATTTCTGCATCCTATGTCTGACTGATGATTCTTGTGTGCCACTGTTTGAAATGTTAAATTTAACTGTGTTACAGAACTGCCAGTACTGTTTGAAGAAACAGTCAGTTTTTGTTGTGTCAAATTATTCTCACTTTTAACAGTGGGAATTTTTGTATGGAATTTTTGTATGGAACTGTCAGTACTGCCTGCACTGCACCTTGGTACTTGCTGTGTCTGAGAATTCTCATTTGCAACTCCTGATGACTCTTTCTCCCATATCACTGTTTCAAGAGTTGTGTTCAGTACTGGTATAGAACTTCCAGTAGTGTCTGCAGAGACACTCTGTTTCTGCTGAGCGTCACGACCATCACGGGTACTTTGATTTGCCTGCACAACAGCTGGAAACTTTGCAGTACTGTCTGATGTGACACTACACTTCTGTTGTGTTGGAAGATTCTTAAATGTAACTCGAGAGTGACAATCATCATATGCCAATGCTGGATCTTCACTCTTTCCTTCATTTTCTAACTGATTATTTTCACATGCACCTGCCAACTGTTGATTCTTGCACGCAGCTCCTGACTGATGGTTCTCACGTCCAACTTCAGACTGTCGACTGCTATATGCAGTTCCTGACTGGCAATTCTCCCCTGCAACAGTTGACTGTTGATGCCTGCATGCAGCCTCAGATGGACGGTTTTCACGTGCAGCTTCTGACCGTTGAATCCGGCATGCATCAGGAAACTGTTGATTCCTGCATGCAGCCCCAAACTGAAGGTTTTCATGTGTAAATGCTGACGGCTTATTCCAGCGTGCACCTCCTGACTGCAGGTTGTTCTGTGTAATGTCTGATTGATGTTGCTTGCACCCAAGTACCAAATGATGATTTTCATGTGCAACTGTTGGCTGCTTATTCTCCTGTGTAACTGCTGGAAGTGTTATATGTAATTCTATTATGGAACTTCCATCAACATCTGCAGCATTGTTTGGTCTTTGTGATGACTTTTGAGTATCCTGTACATGTGGCTGATGTCTCTCTTGTGTAGTCTTTGGAAGTGGTGCATACAGTATTGGTTTGGAACTTTCAGAAGATGCAGCAGTGGCAACTGGAGCAGCTGTTTTTGGTTCGACAGCCTGAAAAACACACATTTACATCAATGAATACTTCACAACTTGAAGAAACAATACCAGATCAATACAATTTACATGGCATTTATTCATATAGAGAAGAAGTAGAAGAAATTGAAAAATAAACAACAAAACCAAATACACCAAATTTGTAGCATGTGAGGCACGACAAAAATTATGATAGCAAATCATATACCTTTCCTGCCTGATGAACCCCAACAGCCTCCTCCATTTGCTTCTGTGAAGCCAGATGCTTCATTGCTAGCTCCTCAGCTAATTTTAATTTTAATCTCTCTAAATTCTTCTTTGTGGTTTCTTTCTGCTGCTCTAGCTTTACCAGTTCCTCAACAGCAGCCTCAGCAGCTTTCCTAATTTCTTCTATACCCTTTGGTGGATCCTGCTCTTTGGCTACAGGATCAGAAATCACTGCTCGAGTCTCTTTATCTGCAGCATGTGCTTCATTCTGAGGACCAGTAGTTTGTGCTTGATTGTGGGCTGATGGAGGCGCTGTCGGTGGTGCTTCTGAAGCCACTTCTACTACGGAACTGCTGCGATTTGATGGTACTACAGAATTGGCTTGTGACATGCCAGGATCTGTCTTTCTTCTGGAGGCATGTGGTGAAAACATGCTGAAGACAGGCAACAGGAATTTAATTAGATCATCAGTTCCCAAAACATGTTTTACATAATCAGTGTAACAATAATTTCAATATTAACATGTATCTAAGATCAAAATGATGTTATCAATCCATTTACCTTCCTTATGGAAGCTCCATGTTTTGAGTGTGCACGTGTGTGTGTGTGTGTGTGTG
>Ga0209755_10007089_pt1 | contig 12216 bp, 10 predicted proteins | sample TergutCo191P1_FD_187301 | JGI IMG/M metagenome (GOLD analysis project Ga0209755, IMG submission 187301) | Cornitermes sp. P1 segment gut microbial communities from Petit-Saut dam, French Guiana - Co191P1 (SPAdes) (version 2) | ecosystem: Host-associated > Arthropoda: Insects > Digestive system... | reverse complement strand
TAATGTTTCCCAACAGGGTCCCTATGGAAATAGATGCTCCGTCTCCAGAGCCAATGGTTTATTCATTCATTTATATATGTCAAAGTCCCCAGTTAAGGAGCTCTCCCAAGAAATGGGGGAAAAACACAGTCACCATCCACGGAGGCCCATGAGGACGGAAGGCCTACATACAACAGGGTGTGGCCTGGTTCCCCAAAGGGATTGTTTACGATACTGCTATCACTACCCCAGTGCCTTGCAGCCTTCAGCGCAATACCTCACACTTTGGCTTGGGCAGACCACAACCCCGTTAGTCAGCATGCGACATAGTAACCCTCAACAGGGTGTCCCCTCCACGTGACCCATGGTATGATTCCACATAACCGTGGGGTACAGATGAGGGGTTGGATTTGTGGGAGGCATCAGAACAAACACTATAATACATATTGCTTGCCACTGAAACCTTTGTATTCTATACCAGTTCCTACAAAACTCAATTCCTAGCACAGGCTGACTGTTTTTTCCAAATCTTGTTGCAGCCCAACTCTGAAACTCAACCAGTCTCCTATCGAAAAACTACTCTTGGCTCTTACCCCAACAACAAATTTTCTGGATGTAACAGTATTTAGGCTTAGAATCTGTGAAGTCTTAATGTCATGCCAGTACAGAGAAAATTTACATTTTATCCAAGGACCCAGTATGACTGAATCAATAATGGAGGCCTTATTTATAAGAACACCACACACCAAAATATTACAATGCATTACCTTGAGTGTATCTTCAACTACACTGCTGTAATGTCACTGACTCTTCCTCTTACCTTTCGACATCTCAGTATGTTTCAGATCCCATTTATATGGTGGTGAAAAATTGAACCCTTAACCGTTTCAATGCCGAGTTAAATCCCATCTGCCCTTTCCCTGAATTGTTCGGAGCTCACCATATTCTCCAAGTTAGCAGGTAAAGGGTTGATGTCATCCTGTATTATACACTTATCCTTCTATTTACTTAAAAAAGAAAAAACTATTGGAATTTAATTAACTACAGGCTTTGCTGTAGCAATAGCCATATGTTTCTTCATGTACGCAATCATCAGACTTTGATTCAAATTGTCACTCTTCCAACAGTTCCTCACAAAAGTTAAAAATCATCCAATTAAATGGTACCAGAGACTTTGCATTCAATACTACAAAATTAGAAATGTGTTAGGAAATGTAAACAGACTGTAACAATTCTGGCATGTTCACATCATTTTCCTTCACTGTACCAAAAACCTCGTGGCTCACATTAAAACAGGCTGGACATAAAAACACATGCTTCATTCTACTCCACACCTTTCGTGCAAGACAATTTCTTGTCCAAATAGTGCTAGATGTGCACTCAGAAATTCATATAGGTATTCAGTGATGTGTCAATTATTGTTCCACTTGAACAGAAACTGGAACATTAATAAATTTTATAAACTCCCCAATATAAAAATTCAGTGAAAATCTGTACAGGGGCTTGAGTTCTTATATGCAGACACATACAGACAAACAGGCATACTGAAGCTAAGAGACATACTGTTACAAAATTTCATTACAAATATGTCAACAAAATCATTGGATCTTTCTTGAAAATGTTACCAGGCATTATTTTCAGTGGTGGAACAAATGGAGTCTATGCCAAACCTCCCTAACAAATGTAGCAGAGAAAACTATCCACAATTAGCAAACCTATGCAATATTAAAGTGAAACAAGAACCTGAAATGATCATGTTAGATATAAAAGTTATATCTGTCAACATCTTTATAAATGAACTAATAAAAATTATGGCATAACTAATCAAAAGTAACACATCAACAGTAATCAACAATCTAGTAAATGCTAATTCAAATCAAAATTATTTTCACTTTCACGGATCACGTTATAAATATAAGAAAGGGGTACCTTTGGGATTGCTTATTTCCAGGTCAATATTCCAGAACTTTCTACACAATTTGGAAGGTAAATTTATAAAAAGCAGTAGCCAAAGTAGAGCATTAACTCATTATCCTACGTGATGTCCGAGAAGACGATGCACACCTGACTTATTTATTTCATCCTACCCACATTTTATGGATCTGCAGATCCCTGCGGGAACCCCTCATGGTCCTCACAGAGCTTTATGCGTCATCACATCCTTTATGACCCCTTCCATGGAATTCATGGTGTTCAAGAGATGCAGGTATCAGTAATGACGTCTCATAACACAGAGTTGGTGCACAAGCTGTTACCAGGTGTGCTCAAGTTGGGACTACGTGGCAACCATGGCAGCAGCGAAAGGGACATTGCACAACCCCAACCAATACACTGACCTATTAATGATTCATTCTGGAATTCACACACAGTCAGGGTGAAATGTGCTGGAGCACTAGCTTGCTGAAACCACACCTGTTACATAATCCCATTTTTGCTGGGCACTGGTATAACATAACTGCACTTTTAATACATGTAACACCACTAAAAGTTCCATCAAATAAATATGGGCCAATGACATAACTGGCAGTTACACCTGAACTATCATCATTTGTGGTGAGTGGTCTTACATCTCAAGCATGTAACAGGGGTCCTGTTTAGCCCAAAAAAACATTTCAAGATAGCGAGCTGCAGTAAGCTGCACCAAGCCATAAAATGCAGACATAATGAAATAATCAGTAAACAAGTTAGTCATATAAATTCTCAGGCACCTTGTAGATGTGTAGACAAGATTCTAATCACTTATGATGAAAACAAGACTAAGGCAGATGTACCAACACAAGTATAACACAACTGCAGCATACGAGAAAAGAATAATATTGTTTTTGGATTTAGTAAATCAGAAAAGTTTAAGTTATATCACAGGAACACTTAAACAAAAACTGCAACTGGTACTACCATTAATACCTAATCAAGCCACTCTCTACAACAACAAAAATAGCAGCATACCAGTTCCTGCTATGCTCAGTACACAGTCTACCATCAAGGTAAACTACGGAAAAAATAATACCTCACTTCACACAGATCACTGAGAATAACTGCTTCAAAAAATTTTACACTACACAACCATTGCTAACCAAATATAAATCAAACATACATAATATTGGCCAAACTAAGGAGTACACAGAATCCTAAGTGTAATGATGAGGAAAGTCATACTTTGAATTTACGAGGTTTTCCTGTACACCAGAACTGTTACACTATGCATTCATTTCCTGACTTAAATGAATATATATAAATAACTTCATCCATAATATTTTAACTAAAACTATTAACAATGACACTTCCAAACAGTAAATAGAGACTACAGTGCTCCTTCATGCTTTCACTGCTCTTGGCAACACAGTAATCAATTCTCAACCATCATCTGAGAGGTTCTGAGGTTTGTCCTTCAGCCGCATCGGTAATTTGTCTCTGCATCAGCAAATGGCAACTTTACATTTTATAACGGCTAATATGCATAATAAGGAATAGCAAGCATTAGCCATTTGTGTATAAGTATTCAATTTGAGTTCAAGATAAGAAATTCACTAACACAAAGTTCACGAAGTCAAAGTGGTTGCTAAGTCAGATGAGTCATGTAGAAGCAACTGGCTAACATGATAAAAACATTTTAGGACAGATGATGACTTTAATACAAAAATATCAGCATGAATATTCATCAAGATATTTATTCTACTGCTCTGAAATTCAATGACGTTTGTATCAGCATATTTTAAAACTTTCTGGGAACATAAAAAAAGTGTCTAAGACTGACTAGCAGATACACAACTTCCCGACAGCAGATACGCACTGACCGAAGCTATATTTCCTGCACAGGTAAAAAACTAACTTCACAGAGAGGAGTCCTTCCTGAGAAGGTATCCCACAGGTTCATTAATGCATTCACTAGAACCTCCCACTTATCCCTATCATAAGCCAGATCAATCTAGTCAATGCCCCCACACCATTTCTTGAAGATCTATTTTAATATCCCACCATCTCAGCCTGGGTCTTCCGAGTGGTCTCCTTCCCTCAGGTCTCCCCACCAAGATCCTGTATGCACCCCTCCTCTTCCCCATATTTGCTACATGCCCTGCCCATCTCATTCCTCTTCATTTGATCACCCAAAAATTTGATGAGTGTAAAACATAAAATGTCTCATTATGTCATCTTCCCCACTCCCCTGTTACCTTGTCCCTCGTAGGCCCAAATACTTTCCTCAGCACCCTATTCTGGAACATCTCCAGTCTATGTTCCTCGCTCACTGTGGGAGACCATGTATCACACCCATACAAAACAAAAGGGAAATTAGTTCCATATATCTGGACCTTTATATTTTTGGACAGCAAACTGGAAGACGTAAGATTCTGCACCAAATAATAGCAAGTATTCCCTGACTGCAATCTGCACTTAATTTCTTCATGAAAAGAGTTTTGATTCATTAAGGATGTTCCCAAATAAATGAAGTGTTCCACCCTTTCAAATGATTTATTCCTTATACAGTATGTATGTTATGATTTTGCACTGCATGCTGGTCTCGAGACATGACCATATACTTAAGTTTTCTCATAATTTAGTTCTAGACCAATCTCATTACTAATGAATACTGAAGCTTCTGTGTTTTCCTTTATAGTATGTATGCTTGCCCCCAAAACATGAAGGTAATCATTATAAAATAGAAGCTGATGTGTATCAATTAATTTCAAGGCCTCCTGGTATGCCTGAACCTCCTAATGGCACATTTTAAAGCAAAGTTGAAAAGCAATGGCAATAACACATCTCCCTGTTACAAACCATTCTTACATGAAACATGTAGACATATCTTTGTCTACCTAGACTCTGCTATAGGTTTCATTTTTAGACACTTTTATTAGCCTTGCCATTTCATGGGGATACCAAACTCAATGAGAATATTATACAAGACCTCCCACCTAACTAAATCATGGGCTTCCTTAAATTCTAAGCACTGCCTCACTGTAATCCCTTTTTGTTTTGTTTTTTTTTCAAGTATCTGACAAATTCAAAATATATGATCAGTTACCGACCCACTTCATCAAAATCCACCCTGATGATCCCCAGTAATTTCCTCCTGTGAAAGCAGCAGGTAAAATACCCTTTTATGTATTTACAGCTTGCCTAAACAAATCCATGGCAAAATACAGACCCTGATAAAACCACAACCCTCACTTAGCACACATGGAAGACTGTAAACAGAAATTCCCTTTTATGTGGTATTTCAATGTACTGCCACTGTCAACATACTGCCATCGTCAACATAAGACCACAAATTGGGGTGAACAAGTAGTGGCCCTATACTGTACAATATTATTCATGTGACGACACACAGATGAATTGTGGTTCGATGGACTGAAAATTAACCATCTGAAAACACAAACTATGCACGTCTGCAACACGGAAAGAAGGGTCATCAAATTATGTTGACACTTCTATTACAACACACAACATATATTGCTGTAATTTTTACTTACTTTTATCAAATTATTTCAATCCTACAGTTCTAACACACAAGGTCTCTGTTACCCAAAGCCAATCTGCTGCTTCATTTCCAAATTTTGTGTTCAATCTGCCATACATTTGCCACAGTATACACCAATGACATTCTTCATGTCTTAGTATTTGGAGAGACAGAGTAACCAGCCTCAAAAAGGGATGGTAAGTCAGATACAACAGAAGCAAATACCATTTAAAATAAAAACTGCACAAATGCTTTGCAGCTAATGTCTGTTAAAAAAAAAAGGGGGGGGGGCTACCAAATGATAAAGCATCCAAAGTGATATATTTACTTATAACTTTTAAAAACTCACATTGTAAAACACCTACTCAATGAAGCACAGTCCTCACTGTAACAGACAGTGCTCCTACTATTCCCCACTGCTGTTGCAAATATCAGCTTCACTAGATGACAATACATGTCATGCAGAATGTACTGTCCAATTCTAGTGAACTGAGACTTTGAAGGTATTTAAGGAATGCAGGTTGTATGGGGTGGGTACTCATCTGATGAAGATACATGACTCAGGAACTTTTATCTCTACAAAAGCACTTATCATTTACATTACAGTGACCGTGTCTGCTACAAGTCCATGTCTACACTTGATGAACAATCACTCCTATCTTCAGTGTCAATGCTTTCACATTCACCATTACCACCATCACTCTCAGGATCCATGTATATAATAATGATGTCTATGACATATGGAACAACCCTGTCTCTTTCCAAATATTCTTTCTGGATATTATCAACATGTTTCCAGTATCCTTGTTGGTTGTCCTTTGTTACAAGACACACAATTCATTTGTAACTTGTAGTTACTTCTGGAAGTGCATACCTGCTGTGATGTATTCATGCGCGAGTCTCTTTAATTTAGGCTCATGTGAGCCTTATAGGTTTAGGTCACACGTGCGGAGGCAGTCGAACTGCATGACCATGATTAGCCAGTATGTGATCAATTTTGTTGATATTTTTTTGAGCTTCTGTGGAAGTCATTTTTGCTCAAGGTCTCATCAGACACTATACCCTTTCTGCCGAGCCATATCATGCCTGTTTTTACTATACAAGTTGAAAGTGGTCTGTCAACGTGCAGACAGTGACAGGGAAAATTATCTAGAACAATATCTAGCTGAGATGGAAAGTTAGAGTCCGTTTCTTGGCTCCCCACTTCACGAAATTTTTTGCATTCATTTGTCCACGGAAGTCTCCTGCTTTGCTTCGAGCTTTGTAAATGAGATGTGCAAGGAGGAAGAAATCCACCAATTCTCCTTACATGCAGCATTATAAGCCTGTTTCCCAAGTTCATGAGTATGGATGCCTATGACTTCACATTCTTGCCAACATTTGCAAAATGTTAAGTTGCTGTCTGTCCATGTCTTGTGCATGTAAAACATCAAGTGTCCATTATCCCAATTCTCCTGTTCTTCCTTCAGGTACCTTGACCTCCAGGTAACAATGTCTGCTCTCCCTACCAGAATTGTTCTCTTCATCTGGCATTTCCTCCACATAATTCCTACACGCTTTGTGTTCCTGATAACACAATTATCAAAGTTATCCACTAACACAACATCAGAACTGCACTTCTGCCTCTTGTTGCCTGGGGTTTTCTGAAGTTATTCTGGACTTTTAGCATTTCTCTCCCTGCATTTTCTCCAAATCCTTCAAATTGTTCATCAAGGTATCCATGTATACATGACTGCCCTTCAATAGTGGTTTCTGCCCTGCTTCCTTGTCACATGTCTCAATAACATTTCCTACAACTTCCATGCCCTTAAGATAAATAGTTTTATGTTGTGGGGGAGACAATATATTTTACACTCTACACAAACACAAATTAAATACAAATACACACCAAAATATACACTGACACACTAAATATTCACAAAAGTAATATGTGTGTGTGTGTGTATATATATATATAAACACAGTAAATACAAGCAACACTGCACAGTTCACAACGTTTAAACCGTCTAAATGCTACAGAATCTCCAAATGTTGTAGTGGCCATAGTATTTGGGACTGGTATTTTTCACTGACATCTAGTGCCATAAAATGGGTGCCAACCTCATACCATGATCCTCCCTGTTGCTTGTTTCTTTCACCACTTCCTCACCCAACAAGTTCCAATTTACCAGAACTAGACAGTACATAACTGTGCAGGCAGAGACTAAACAGTGATTTACTCATACTACCTACAAAATGGTTGGTTCTGTTTCAAATCTTAGTAATTGCCAAATTATGTTTGTATAATATTTTGTGAAATAATATTCAACAACACTTATGTTCCCCAACCAGCAGTAACATTAGTAGGAGATGTACAGTCCTCATATACCTAAAGAAATAAGTTACAGCTGTTTACTCCAACTCTCCAACATCATGCCACTAAGAACAGTTACATCTGCACCTTATGTTCAGTATTCCTTTTCTGAAACGCTCCTATGTGTCAAAATGTCCAGCAGGAGTATCATACCTCGGAATACTGGTGTATTACACCTTGCACCAAACATCAGCAGCTCTACAAAACGTACAGTATCAAGTGTTACAAAATTTCAACCTCACAGATATTGCCATATGTGGCAGCTCATTACATCGACATGGCATACTTTTTCCTACATTTGATGACCATAAAAGTATAGAGATATAAATATGTATTTATCCAGGCAAGAAGCACGGCTGACTAGAAAAAGGCAGTACCGAATGATTCATTGTCGCGAATTCTTATCCAAAAGCAGAATGTGACTATCAAATACGTGCCGCCCAAGGTGTAACACAACACAAATTTGCACAGATAATTAAATACACAATAAAATGGTTCAGGCTATGTTCAACAGGTGCATTACAAACATAACATTCACAACAGAAAACAAACTTCCACAATAAAACTGATCTTACCGTCATACACTAATGCACTTAACACAGCACGTGGCCTTGCCTGTTCATACACCGATAGGAAGGCAGCACTCGTATAATTACATATAAAACATAATTTAGGTTACGGTGAAGACAATCGTAACAAACTTACTGTTCACAATACAACCCCAGCTTCCCAATACAACTTATCTCATTTTGCACAGAACAGCAATGTAGCACGTGGGTAAAGCCTCCAAGAACGTAACGTTCACGCACACACATTTATGTGTATACACACACACACACACACATTCGTAACATGATTTCAGTTACGCTCATCATTTTAGTAACAAACTTACCTTTTACAATAAATTCCATAGGTCCAAAAATTAAATTTCGACAACACGTATTTGCAACTTATCTTCAAACTTCGATACGCTAAAAATATGGCCGATAAGCGCACGGAATTATGTACGTGTGACTACCGCACTTACTGACACCTGTTGGTCAGACCAAGGAAGCACATGCGGTTAGTTCGGCAGACTCAGCTGTAAGATGTCGTAGATGAATGCTTGTTTCTTGCCCAATAAAGATGGAAAGAAATGGTATATTTACTGTGTATCGTGTGATGTATGCGTATCTTCGCCAAATAAACGCAACGTAAACACTGAATCCAGTTTAGGGTTAAGTTTAAAAAGGACATTACAGGAATCTTATACTAAAGCAGGTTTTTGGTATGGGTCAGCGCTGTATCTGGCTACTAACAACAGAAAGGTGACCCCCGCCCCAATGAACTCTCCGTTTGCTTCTGTACACATTCGCTGCATAGGTCTCAGGCAATGCGAGGAAACAAAGTCGCTGGTTCGTATACAAACATGGAATTGTAGGTACAAAACTTTGCGATGCGTGTGTTGTCCGTATCGCAAAGTTTAAGCAGCGTTGATGATGAGCAATACAACTACCCTAGCAGCTACCTCGAGTGCCGAAAAAAGTTGACACTTGACATTAATGAATATGAATCTATGAAGTTTGGTGCTTGATGCATGGAATGAATTTAAGTTGTGTACATAGTTTGTGTTACATTGGTACATAATTTTTACTAATCTACGTATTTAACAGTATGAGTAAAAACTACTTACAATCCCCCAGATATCTGAGGTTTCAACAACCACTTCATGGTCACAGACACAATGAAACATGGGTACAAATTAGCCCCACACTCATTACAAAGGCATATGGGAGAGGGGAGTTACAACTCCATACATGTGTACCTTTGACACTAGACAGAGGTAAATGGTCAGCTCCAAGCGCCAACAACTTTACTGTGGGGAACAGCCTAGTACACCCTGAATGAGAAGACACGGACTCTCAGAATTCGAATAAATTTCGCATACCAACACAGTTTATCAATTTGACAGCTGCAGGTGTGTAACTGTACTGTAACATTCATAACTTGCAGGTAAATTAATCTCTAGAAGTCTATCAAAGAAGAAGGAAACATAGAATTGACATCTGCACACTCAACAAATTCAAATACACAGAAATTAGAGGGAAAGAAAAGGAAAACCTTTCTTTTGATTTTTCACAGCTGCAGTAACAATTCAGATCACAGTAGATAATGTAGGCAATGCAATACTATGGTCAGATGTGGTTGCTGGAAGGAGAAGAGCAACACATAGGCTGCAGAAAAAACCTGACTTAACACTGGTAATTAAGAAATGCTACAATTTACTTTCTCCCAATGAAAGACATGGTAGTGAAACAGGCACATCAAGGGCAATACAACAACTTAAAAGCAAAGGTTATTACAACAAGAAAGGATCAGACAAGAAACAGAATAAGATCATAATTCTAGGAGATAGTCACGCAAGATGCTGTGCCCAGGAGTTGTAACATAACCTAGGACGCGACTTCGAAGTTCAGGGGATAGTGAAACCGGGAGCCAACACGGAAGTAATAGTCAGCACATCACCTAACATCACTAGAAAACTCACAAAAAAGGACGTTGTAGTGGTGTGGGGAGGCACACGTGATGTAGGGAGAAATAAAACAAAGAAAGGGCTACATCAGATGAAAAACTTTATTTCACATCATAACCAAACAAATGTGATTGTGATGAGTGTACCATGCAGTTATGACCTGGATCCGAAATCATGTGTAAACGATGAAGTGAAATTGTATAATCGAAAGTTAAAAAAACATTTGAAGGCATTTGATAATATGTGTGTCCTAGAAGTAGATAGCAATAGGGACTTATTCACAAGACACGGCTTACATATGAACCCAAAAGGGAAAGAACATATGGCCAAGAAAATAGCGATGGCAATTCAGGGTGTGTTGAACGAAAAAAAGAGTGACCCAATCCCAATGAAAAACAAAGAAGGCCTAAGGACAGACAATGAAGGAACAGAGGTAAAGACTACTGTGGTAGAGATAGAAGCAAAACTGAAAAATCCAAAAAAGAACAAGCTACCAGGCAATGAACCAGAAAATAAGCAAACAGGTTTACACCACATCAGTAGGGATAGAAATAGTGCTGAAAGATTCAACCTGGATGAAGGTGAGTCAACAAGAAACAATAGTAAGGTGACTGTAGCTCATGAACAAGAATTTGAAGGCAAAAAAGAAGGTGCCAATAAAGATGGAATGGTGATCCAGGAATAAGCACAGGGCATTGAAGACAATACCCAGTCAACAAGAGACAATAGTAAGGTGAGTGTAGCACACGAACTAGAATGTGTTGATGAAGGAGAAGATGCCAATAAACATGGAATTGTGATTCGGGAACAAGCACAGGACATTGCAGACAATACCCAGCCCGGAAATGTAGATAAAACAACAGAGGCTTGAAGAACTTCCACCAGAAACAAGAAAACCCCTAGCATAAGAGGCAATGATTTTTTATGGTAAACAAGGTACATAGCTTGGAAAACGATACAAACACATCCAAGTCAATGAATGATAAAAACCTTTTCAAAATATTCCATCAAAACATTAGAGAATTAAAATCAAAAGTGGACGAGCTATCATACTCCCTTTTGCCAGACTACCCAAACATACTGTGCCTAATTGAACATCATTTGAAAAATATTGAAACAGATAATCTACCCATAGACCGATTTAAACTTGGATCTAAATTCTGTAGACACGAATACAAGAATGGGGGGGTGTGTATTTTTGTCCATGAAGATTTTGAATTCTCCTCTATCTCACTAGATAAATACTGCAAGGAGAAGGATATTGAAGTTTGTGCTGTAAGGCTAAAAATAATTCCCATTCAATTAATAATATTAGCCATTTACAGGTCACCTTCAGGTAACTTTACAAATTTTCTGAGAAACCTGGCATAGTAATAAAGTTGAATTCATGATATGTGGTGACATAAATATTAACTACTTAGAAACCTGCAATAAAAGGCAACAACTAGATGCACTATTACAAACCTACAACCTAATAGGAACAGTATCATTTCCCACACATAAATCTAAGGCATCTACCACCACCATAGACAACATATTCATAACAAGGACCAAAAATTATAATATAAATCCACTTATCAATGGGCTCTCTGACCACAAGGCACAGATAATAACGGTAGAAAATATGGTTCCTACAAAACAAACAAAATCACCACAAAGAGGAATATTAACGAACAAAGTATACTGGAAATCCAGTTACTTCTAAGTATGAAAATTGGGAAGATATCTTTATGGAGGATGATGCCAACACCTCTTTCAATAAATTTTTAAACATATATCTAAGGATGTTCCACTGTTGCTTCATTAAGAAACATACAAACTGCAAAGCAATCTCGAAACCTTGGTTAACCAAAGGGATACAAACCTCTTGTAACCGAAAGAGAGAACTATATCTGAAGATGAGGGATAATAATGAAA
>Ga0209755_10007088_pt1 | contig 12217 bp, 10 predicted proteins | sample TergutCo191P1_FD_187301 | JGI IMG/M metagenome (GOLD analysis project Ga0209755, IMG submission 187301) | Cornitermes sp. P1 segment gut microbial communities from Petit-Saut dam, French Guiana - Co191P1 (SPAdes) (version 2) | ecosystem: Host-associated > Arthropoda: Insects > Digestive system... | reverse complement strand
AAATTAGACTCGTCTCAGCTCATTTATCTGTGGCTTGTACCACCATAAATAATCCGTGCTATGTAGATCATCCGTGCACTTAGAACGTGGAAGTGCCAACTTAAAATTTTCATGTCACTGTGGGTTCGCAATTTTTTATAAATTAAAACCTCAATAAAATGTGTAACAAAAGAAAGATACATTAATTTGGTAAATTTGCTTCTTCACTTAACAAAGCACTGAGCACTAGTATTCGTTTTTAATTGACTGGCTGGGCAATGAACTGGGAAGTACGTTGTTTTATGGGCCCAGATCGGTATGGACTACCATGGATCAGAGTGGGCTAACAAGTGCCAGCCCTGCGAGGAAGAATCCGTGTGTAGAAGTGTGTCTTGTGTGACATTTAGAGGTAGTATGTTTAGTGTGAATTTTTGTGGTATCCTGCCTGTACTTTATTAAATAGCATGTTAGTTTCATAATTTGCGTGGGTTATTATTTCAGGCACTTTGTGTTCGAATTTTTACAATGGCCAAGTTTGATCTGACTTCCCGTATGGGCCAATATTTGGACAGGCATTTGATATTTCCACTCCTTGAATTTCTGTCTGCTAAGCAGGTGAGTGAGTTTGAGAACATATTTACAAATGTAATTTGTAGCAAATAGCTGATGGGCCTTATTGGTACTGTTGTACTCTAACCTTGCCATTTGGCAACCACGTGGGCTGTGACTTCGTTTTCACAGGAACATGAAATGGATTATGCGTGTGCTTTAGAACGTAGATCCCAAACACAAGCAGATTATTCGTACCAGATGCGAGTAAGACACTTTGCTATCGAGCTGGTCAACCGACAAGATACTGCATTGTTTTCACTTACAGTGCATTCCCTAAGACTATGATGAACCAAATCCAGACGGTATTCAGAGATCCCAGTTTTGTAGAAAAGGTAATGGGTTTTAATATCACGAAACAGTTGCTGCTTTGTTATTTATGTGTGGATCAGACGTGGTTCAGGGTGTCCGTGCATGACACTGCTAACTGCACATCTTTTTATTAGCGACCATGTCCACAGTTTTCGTTGGAAGTTGGTAATATTCCTGTAATTCTCACATATGCAGGGTAGGATGTTGCGGAATTGGTAATTGAACCTGAATGTTGATGAGAGCTATGATCGTTTGCTGGTTAAGTCCTTATCATCTTCTCAAATACACATTTTCTTAAGATGCAGTTTATATTACACAGTTGTGTTTCTTGTCTTCCGCAACTGGCTGTTTCGCAAAGCACATTGCTTTTTTTCACAGTCAGAATTACATGTCCAGCCCATCATAATCTCCACCATTTGATTAATTGTTGCATAAAAAATGAACTTGCCCATTATGAATGAACCCATTTTACATCATATTTTAAGAAAGATATTCTCCGAAATTTGCGGTTTATTTTTTACAGATATATGATGAAAATGAATTACTCCAAGTCAAGTTGGATATCCTGAGCAAAACAAATATGGTGGATTATGCAATTGACATTCGGAAGCAGCTGTATCCAAACGAGGAAGTTCCAGAGGTTAGTTACTGTGCTTGCAAGCCCTTGTGTGGACATCTATATGATCTTTGATAATATCTAAAGAATTACTGGACTGGGAGATGAATGGTTCCTATTAGGCTTGTTGCTCTCTGAAAAGTTGGCTTTCATACTTTTTGGTGTGGATTTGAGTTTAAATATAAATTGTGGTGGGTAAGATGTTACAGAACACCGTGAAAGTATTACATGAACTAGTATTGCAAAAGTAGTTGTGAAGGCACATTTTCCTGAAACGCATGTTAGAAATAAGCTGAATCTTGTATTAAGTAGTGATAATTAATAAAAAACAGAGTATCAGACTAAACTGTTCTGTGATTGCCATTCACTGACCATAACATAAGCTGCAAGCATAAATGTTAAACACCATGCTGTATTGGAAATTTATGATTGAGGATACTTGTCAGAGGAGAACGACATCAGAAATTTCAGTGCCATGCCAATATATCTTAACTTCATCTGTTTTATGTACTCTGTATTCTTTATTGAGGGGGCAAGGTAGTGCCTCTTCTTTGGTTTGCTGGCATTGCATTATAACAAAGTGGTGTACAGGCAGTTCTCAACTTTTGTGCATTATATGTTACCACCCCAGCTGGCTTTTGTACACGGAATTCAGTGAATTGTGCATCATCTGATGAATATGCCTACCAAATAACAATTTATTTTCATCAGTGTTGTGATTGTAGTCTATACAGCAATTTATATGAAGTTGTACAAGTATTTTATTGTGTTTTGCTCTTATTATCTAATAAAAATAAAAATGCTGGTACTAGTGATAAGAGATGTTGGTCTTGTAAACTTACAATTGAGATAAACTTGGAAGGCAGAAGGCATACCAAAGGTGTAAATCTTAAGCCTCAATCAGTCACTCATTGTATTTAAGCAGGTCAACTGATTTTTCATTTGTAAAGGAAAGGAACAAATTTTGTGAACATGTATGAAAAGGTAGAAATAATGATTGTATGTAAAAGGCAAGGTGTGTTGTTAGAGGAAGTGGAGAAATTACTTTAAAAAATTGTCTACTCTCTATTTTTAATGTTGAAGCTAAATTTGTAATAATTTACATAATCCTGTGCACCATGAGTAGGGACTTGATAATAATGTTTGCCCTTTGGTGACAGTACCTTCCATATGGCATAGGAGTATATTATTTGACTTTCATATGTATCAGCCTATTTGCATGTGTCCAGGGACACAGTAATGTACAGCAGTAGAGGACTGTATTTCTACCCTCAGTAGCTAATGATTGAGATGTTGATTTGTGGGGCTACCAAAGAAATTCTCATACAGGTAGTTCTTATATGTTGATGTTTTGAGTGTAATTTCAGGATATGAAAACACGGCGTCTGAATGTTGTGCACCAGCTGCAAGAATTAAATGACAGTTGTGACCCAATTCTGTCACTGATGACAGATGATGAATTAATGAAGAAAATGGAGACCATGAGGGATTCTAGAACTTTAACGAATTTTCTGCAAGATGAATTGGGGGTAAGGTCTTTACATTAATCTGTAGCTCCTGATGTCTTGCAGCATGTCAGCCTGCAAACGGGCACTCAGAGTGCCCTACCATATGACACATTGATTCCATCTGTTGTCTTTGCACCAAACTGTTTGTACGTCATTCACAGTGACAGTTACGGAAGTTTTGGGAAACTACAAGTTAGAAAAACATTACGGATTTTACTGAAGGAAATATTTTGGGTATGGTTTAAGATTTAAAATTTGTAAGTATGGAATTTTAAACATTGAAGGGGTAGCTTACTATGAAAGAATGCATGCTTTTCTCATGAAATCACTGAAAATCAATTGAATCTTATTTGTAGACATCATTGTTCTGTTGTTACCATTCCTTTATATTTGGGAGGACAGAACAAGTGTTCTGACTGAGGTCTTACTCTATCCTTTCAGGCAAACATTTTTTGTTAGTACTGGAGGTCTGACGGATGTCCAGCTTGTCATAAACTTGTAGTTTCTAATGTAGAAGAATGTAACCATTGCAGTTAAATTAAATAAACCAATAACAAAGCCTTGAATTCCTTCATACTCTTGAATGTACTGTTATTGTACGTACTTTATGATGAGAACGAAACTTTTGTCCAGTGTGAGGCCAAGATGATGGAGAGTATGTACAAGTTGGCAAAGTTTCGCTATGAGTGTGGAAACTACTCCCTCACCACCAGCTATTTGTACTTCTACATTCTTGTGATGCCAACCAGTGATAAGGTAACTTCTGCTTTATTTTCATCATTAATGTGATCAGGTTGCATGCTGAGTGTTGTGTACTTAGATTTATGCTAAAATTAAAGGAGCAGCTTAGTATTGAGGGTAAAGGATCATTTCTAGTTGATGTTTTGGTTAAGGGTGTGATGTAATGGAGACTAATGAAGGAAGATTCATATCAGCTGTAATGTATTTCATGAGGTGGACAGATTTTTCTCTGCCAGTCATATAATAAACATTGAAGTAAGAAGAGTTAAAATCTTGCAGATAACTGATGGTGAGCACCAGAAGATAAAGTGAAGTTTTTCAATCCATAGAATGAAGGTCTTTAGGATGATCTTAAATATTCATAGCTTCTTTTTCTACTGTTATAATGAGCCAAATGCAAGGAAGGATGATTGATAAAGGAATGTATATTGGGTGGGAAGTTCTTAGAGCTGTCAGAACTGTATATGTCATTGACAGTGATGCTCAAAAACCAGGACAGCATTGGAAATTAATTAACTTTGGTGTTAACTGTTGATAAAGGGATAACGACTTGTGGTGACACACATCAGTGCATTGCACTCCTATTGTACCTCAACAGATGATTAGTTCTGTAATGTTAAGTTTAAAATTGGAGCATGCTATGAAATCCTATTTAATACTCCAAAATTTTAAATTTTTGCTAAGTCTCTTTGCTTCGAACCAGATTATGTCAGCATTATATTCCCATGTTTTAAGGGTTCCTCAGTATAACATTCACATGTGTTGTGCCCAGTGGAATTTATACCAAATTTTGACTCGCCATAAATGTCAGATTTCTGTCATAATTGTAAGGCATGATCATAAAATTATGTTTTGTATTTAAAACCACTTTTTAACTAGCTGGTAAGAAGAATTTGAACATTTTCTTTATGTTGTATACATATATATATATATATATATATTTTAACTAACACATGTACACCGGCATACACAAATATTGGACAGAACTCTTTCATACTTTTGAGTAAAACTGAACTTAGTGTCTATACAAAAGTCTTTTTGGGCCAGGATAGTGCAGTCGGTATAGCGACTCGCTACAGACTGGATGGGCTGGGGATCGAATCCCAGTGGGGGCTACATTTTTTGCACCTGTTCAGATTGGCCCTGGGGTCCACCCAGCCTCCTACACAATGGGTACTGGGTCTTTCCCCAGGGGTAAAGCAGCTGGGGCATGGCATTGACCACCCACCCCCATCTAGCGCCAAGGTTGAAGGAATTGTAGAGCTATACCTGTACTCCTCCTCTGGATTGTCATGGCCTGTTCTAGGGAGAACTTTACCTTCACCTTTATAGAAATCTTTTAATATTTTCTCACATTGAGGTTCTTATAGCATTGTTGAAGAGTTTATCCTACTGCGACAGGACAGCATGTAGATGGAAAATCTGCCATTTTAGGAACATACATGGTGTCTTATCACAAAAGACTTGAATATTTACGTTTATTGTTGTCTTAGATATTTCATACATTTATATATCAGTTGCCCAGAAGTATTTCTTGGAGGCTCTAGATTAACATACAGTATTCGTTGCTAGTTGAACTGCACTAAGAACACAGACTGTGTGGCTGTACATTCAAAGCCCAGTTTTAAGGCTCTGTTGTATATTCACACATATTCATACACATTTTTTCCTGAGGAATTCTGCCTTCTTTATCATTCACAGTATTCCCACAGTATCTATTTTGATATTTTACATCAGCAGTTCAGTGCAGTAAAATGACCAAATAAGCTAACTTTCTGATGACTAATTATGACATACTTGTGTTTGCCCACAGAATTATTTGAATGTGTTGTGGGGAAAACTTGCTTCAGAGATTCTGTTGCAAAACTGGGACACAGCACTGGAAGATCTGAACAAGCTCCGTGAATATATTGACAATAACTCGTTTGGATCAGCTCTGCAGAGTTTACATCAGCGAACATGGTTTATTCACTGGAGCCTGTTTGTCTTCTTCAATCATGAAAAAGGGAGGGATCTTGTTATTGAGATGTTCCTCTACCGGCCACAGTAAGTTAGTACTTGTGACTGTTGACATAATGTGTAGATTTACACAGGTGGAATTTACAGGTGGACATTACTGCACATTTAATGGCATATACCTGGACACAGCAGTGAAAATTCCCAGTTACACTTTTGTGTCATTTTGAATTGGAATTCTGAGGGAGGTGTAAGAGTGAGACATGTTATTTCCTTTCTGGAAGAAATTTTGTTTATTCATGTTTCTAATTTAGGCAGATTGTATCCATTTTTCTAATAGTCATACAAATTGTTTTCTGACATTAGAATATGATTTCATAATATGTCTAAACAAGAATTGAACTAATCATTATTGTTAAAGAGTGGCACATGATCTTTGTATTTGTAGGTACCTAAATGCAATCCAGACTATGTGCCCTCACATTTTGCGGTATCTAGCAACTGCTGTCATCATCACTCGGTCCAGGCGGAGTGCCCTCAAAGACTTGGTGAAGGTTATCCAGCAGGTAAGCCATCTGTGAGTGGTATGTTACTGGGATTTTACCCCATCAACAGTGTAAATGCCAGAAAGATCAAAACTGTGTAATCGCAGGTAGTAAAATAAGTAAAATACATTCTTATGGCTAGTGCATTTATACATAGTCATAAAGTTTCAGTAACATTTGTTTTGCTAAGAGAATTCATATGGCTATACACTTTACTTTAAGAAAAACAGATGAAGCATCAGCACTTTGCTGGTTCCTCAGCAAACACAGTGAACCATTGTGATTGCCTGTACACAAAACTGACACATTCTTTTAATTTGTCCCATGGTAATTCTAACATATGCTTTATTAATGTTATGGGACATGAGTTAAACATACTGATACCTTCATTTAAATAAATGATTTTCTTGTTGAAAAATAAAAGACCAACTTGATGTCACTTGTTATTTTATTTCACTTCTTATGTGCTCAACATGTTTTGGACATTAATATATCCATCATCAGGAGCTTATGACTATTCTGTTGAATTACCACATTGGTGGTATGTTCTTTGTTTGATGTGTGTTGGAGTTTCAGTGTGGTTGGGTTGGAGTGGTATCCGTGTTGCAGGCTTCAGCCTGCAACTCCAACCCAACCACACCGAAACTCCAACACACATCAAACCAAGAACATACGACCAATGTGGTAATTCAACAGAATAGTCGTAAGCTCCTGATGATGAATATATTAATGTCCGAAACATGTTGAGCACATAAGAAGTGAAATAAAATAACAAGTGACGTCAAGTTGGTCTTTTATTCTTCAACTATTACAGTGATGCACAGTCCAATAAACATAAGAGTTTCTTGTTGTTTGTGGTTGCAGGAGTCCTACACTTACAGGGACCCCATTACTGAATTTGTTGAACATCTCTATGTCAACTTTGACTTTGATGGTGCTCGACAGAAGCTTCACGAGTGCCAAATGGTTCTGTTCAACGATTTTTTCCTTATTGCAGTTTTGGATGAGTTTGTTGAGAATGCCCGGCTTATGATTTTTGAGACTTTCTGCCGAATACATCAGTGCATCAGCATTGGGTAAATAAGCTTTGATAGGAATGAGTTGTTGAATCATGGTTGAAGGAAAATATGGTTGGTAGCATTGAGGGTCACTGCATTAATTATGTATGCAGATATTAGTTGTGAGCTTGAAAATTATCAGTGAGAATGGAGAGTAGAATAGGAAGGCAGTAGTCACCAGAACATATGTGAAGGGGAGAGGCTCTGGAACTGCAAGTTTTCAGTGTATGAATTCATAGCACTTGAAAGAATACAAAGAATATTCAACGAAAGTATTGAAACCCCTTTTAATACAAAATGCCAATTATTGTTCTTTAATGAAATGCTGCTTTTACTTCCTTCATATTATATTTTGTCACTTATATTAAGTATGAGACAGATGTAACCTACAAATTACATACAATGGTTACACACTGTGAGAAACAGTCATTAAAATGGTTGTAAGTGGGACCTTTTAAGATGTTTGTTTTAAAAACTGTAATTTCTGTTCCTTTCATTTCAGATTTGCCTGTTATTTCTTTTGTTTGCACATCGTAGTTTTCTGTTCATACTAGTTTTACCCTGAAATGAACAGATATTTGAGTACTAACATGTTTGTCCCTTTCCTAGTTATCTAATTACACTGGTATTCTGTATAATTTGTATTGTTGTTTTAGCATACTACAGTCCTGTTTACCATAGCAGTAAGACATTGATACTAAACAATGAATAATTACAGAATGCTGGCAGAAAAACTGAACATGAAGCCAGAAGAGGCTGAGTGCTGGATTGTAAATCTGATTCGGAATGCACGTCTTGATGCAAAGATCGACTCTAAGCTTGGTCATGTTGTTATGGGAACACAGCCCTTGTCTCCGTATCAGCAGCTTATAGAGAAGATAGATTCCTTGTCTGTTCGGTCTGAGGCCCTCCAGAATCTAATAGAAAGGAAGCTGAAAGCTCGGACACAAGATGTAAGGAATTATTTCTGTACCTGCTTTGGTGCAGCCTCAGTTAGTATTTGATAGCCGATTGGAATCAACATGATAACAGTGAACTGCCCTGTATATTAGAAACAAATATTACTGGACTATAATTTGAACATACAACAGTGTGTGCAGAAGACTAGCATGCTAGTGCATGAGCTAAATTGCATCTTGCTGTTGGATTTTAAATCCACATTACCTAAAATGTACAGAATCAAATTCAGGTTGTCTGGCTAATTTACGATAATATATGGTTTGTTTTAAGAATGGATTATTATATTTGAAAAATTACATGTGCAGTTTCTTTTATCAAGAAAGTTGTGTTCGTTAAGACTGACATGCCTCTGCATTTGATCCTACACTTTCCTATTCTTGTTTTCTGCCTGTTTATGATACAGATGGAAATTAGTTATTGTAAGCCAAGTTGTGTGTTAATTTTCTGCTGTTTGTTGTGTTGCAGATGCGATGGGGAGCCCAAGACTTTTAAGGCAGATGTGAATAATGAGCACTGTGCACATTAATTCGATGTGCATACTTGAACTGAGGATCATTTTTTAAAATATTTTTTCTTATATTTAACCCTTGTACCATATGCAACATGAGATACTTGGAAAGTATTTAATCCAGTGTAAGAATTCCTATTACATAAAATTTTGAGCAATAAAATTAAGTCCCTAAGGCAGGAGTGGGAAATTTTTTCAGTATGAATGCTATTCTTGTTAATTTATTCTTAAAGATTGTATCTTTGGTTTCAAGGAAAAAGTCACTAACTACATTCTACAAAACTTCAAAGAAAGGTGACTTTTATTTTTGCTCTGTAGGTATTGAAAAGGCTTATATCATACACTGCAGTAATTTTAAAAATCTTACATTATCATCATCATCACCATCGTCATTATTCAGTGGGCTACTAAAGGCAAAAATGTTAGCTGATGACTTTTTTCATGATGCCAGCAATGTTTACTGCAATTTAATGTGTTACTGCCTGTTCCTCTATAGCTGTCATGAAGGTTTCCATTTCCAGATGTAGCTCCTCATGTTTAAGGCATGTATTCAATGCTGCTTTTGTCGACTTAAATTGGCTGACGTCATAGGGGGGCCAGGTGCGACTTGACGTGCCTTCAGGCCACATTTTACCTTCTTCTATCTTCTTAGTGCTGCAGTGTCAGCAATATTATCTTGCAATTTGAATGATGTATACAAAGTAGCTATCAGCAGCATAGACTCACCTGCAGACTTCAGTAACATTGCTTGTGAAGAAGAAGTAGTATTCATGGAATGAGACTATTTAAGGGAGAGGAAGAAGGAAATTATCAAAGCATTGAGAAGGTTCTTGGACTTAACAAAAAATTTTTTTGCAATCTGCCATAAGTTATAATTTTCTTAAAATTGCCACTTGTGTAAATGTGACCTAGTCCCTCAGCAGGCAGGAGAACAACTGATGGTAAAATGGTACAAACAGTCAAACAATATCTTCAAGAAAAGCCTCACCAAAGTCTCAAGCATATGCATGCGGATGTGAAGACATATGGCTATAAAAGTAGTGTTAGTGTTTGGCCTTAAATTAGTGCTAAGTGGTTGTGTTATCCTTTGGGACAAAATGCTACATAATGGTAGCTGTAATGAAAGAGGCAGCTGCAAAATGTATGTGTACAGCTGGAGTATTTCCACAAAGTCCGCATTATTTTAAATGACAACCTTCAGCACGTGTGTCACAAACCATATGGTTCTCCTACATCAGGCCACCCACTTACCGCTGCTATGTAGGTAGACAGCACACCATCTCAACCTTCCATGCAGATAAGTCACAGTACTGATAAAGTACAAGAGCTTTTAACACCAATGTAACTGCTGAAAGGTAGGATTATTTGTGCTTTAAATGACCATTTTTGCACTTGCTGATATTGTCCCTTGTATTCCACACATTTTTAATCCTAAACACTTAAAAAAAAATACACACTTATGAATGTATCCATCTACCTTTTCCCTAAATTCAACTGCCATCTTGAAATCATTGGGGTAGGAAACCCATATGCACCTTTCTTGAAGTGGTAGGTGCAATATGACATTTTAAATAGAATTAATTTTCAGACAAACTTCTACACCTATTTCAAGCCTTTTAGACAAATATTTTGAAACAGAGACCTATAGTTATAAATTTGGCTATTAAAGGTCAGTAACTTTTTGTCATGATCTGCAATACACTTAACCACATTTGTTGTTAAGTCACTCTCTCGGTATGATCATGAATTATCCCAACTGGCACTACTGCCACTCACACTACACAGTAGCCCTTCTAATTCTGGGTCCATCAGCCCTTCTGTAAAATGTACTGTTGTTCTGCATTCTGAATGTGACAAAAAGCTGCTTCCAAATCTGTGTCGCTGATTTCTGCAAACCACTGCTCACAGTTGCCACACATCAACCAAGTTGTATGTGACGTTCCATTGTCTGACCCATTGCTTGACATTGCACCAGATGTGGTCAGTGACATTGAGATCTGGATGCTGTGGTGGTAAACAGAGAACAGCATGTCCATGAGCACTTCATACATAATCAAGGCTGTTATCTCTTGTACCTAAGTTTATGCAGTTTTATAAGAGTATACAGTTCCATCTTCAACAAGTCACCAGTGAGTGGTATTTTGTTTTTCAACAACAGGTTCTTCATATCTTCCTTTCTTGATGAAGATGTTGGACACTTCTCACTTAGCATATTGTGATAAGTGGCATTGTCAACTACAAAAACATAGTTGTGGGATAAATTTAAAATTAGTTTCTTTTGAACCTACTGCATATAATTATCACTGTTCATTTCTTTGTGATAGTCCCCAGTTGTTTGCTTAGATTTAAAAATTAGTAATGCACCAGGAATAAAACTCATTCCCTCATGTGCACAATGATCAGCTGCTGCACCATCGAGGTTGGTGCCATGAATCCCTGAGCAGTATCATCAGATCATAGTATGTAGTGTCGGAGCTGTGGATGTACGTCCTGACACTGTATACAATCACAGGACTGTCAACAAAATTTAGTAATTGCTTACAAAAAGGCCACATACACACACGAATCTGACATCCCATTATTCTATGAGAATATGCCTCATGTCTTTCATTTTCCTCTATTGAAACCCAAGTGCCATGAATATCTTTAACAAACTGGATATTTGTCCTTTGTATACAATAATCTCCTGTAATGTGGCCAGTGCTGCTTTAACTGTTGATAGCCATTTTTTCATGCAGACAGAATTTGTGTTGTTCTACGCACTACACACATACATACACACCCTTTTTACATGGTCAGGGGAGGTTTTTATTCCTTTCTGGTGTGTTTTATGAGGTGGCTGCCCCAGCCTGCAAATTTAGCATTTCCCCCTATATTTGTTTTTTGCACTTTTTGAGACTTCTGTTGAAGTTGCAACATGTTTGTGCACCTTCATGACTGGGATAATAGATTTGTGTTAATTTGCCTTGTTCTGCATGAAATGCAGCACATTTGCTACAACCATCCTGTGTCTCACCTTTCAGCATTTTCCTATAAACTCAGGACTGACTGACTACTCGTATTCTGGCCAGTGACGCGTCATTCGAGCATGAATGGTTACACAAGAATACTTGCATCTCCACTGCCCTAACTACAGAAACACACTGAAATATGTACACATGACTTCACACACTCTCCTCACTTGTTAAATGAGCCTAGGTTTGGTAACAGTACCTATGCTTGAAGCTGGAGACTTTGTGAAATCACTCCAACCATATATTACTCTCATTTCATGTTTTCCCCAGTTTAACTTCAAAAGAAACTGTTTCCATCTAACTGCAAGTGTTGTGGCCCGCCAGGGCTACCACCAAAAAAAAGTCCCTTGCGGCGCCACGACACCCCTTGGCAGTGCCTGCAGGATGGTGGTTCCTGAGAGGGGCGGGGGT
>Ga0209755_10007087_pt1 | contig 12217 bp, 12 predicted proteins | sample TergutCo191P1_FD_187301 | JGI IMG/M metagenome (GOLD analysis project Ga0209755, IMG submission 187301) | Cornitermes sp. P1 segment gut microbial communities from Petit-Saut dam, French Guiana - Co191P1 (SPAdes) (version 2) | ecosystem: Host-associated > Arthropoda: Insects > Digestive system... | reverse complement strand
CCGGCCAGTACCGGTACGAAAGCTGATCCCCGATAACGGACGCCAGGGTGTCGTCGTTAAAAGAAACAGGGCCCCGGATGCATAAATGGGTATTGGGGACAAAAAGGGGTGAAAACATGGGAAAGCCCATGATGTGATCCCAATGTGTGTGGGTAATAAATACGTCTATGTCCATGCGGTCTTTTTTGAACTGGTTTTTCATGATCCAATCACCCAGAGGCCTTACACCGGTTCCAAGGTCAACGATGAGAAGCCTTTCATCAGCGCGTATTTCCACGCAGGAGGTATTACCCCCGTATTCTACGGTAGTACGACCGGGACAGGGAATGGAACCCCTGACACCCCAAAAACAGGCAGATAACATACACGCTCCATCTTAACGGGCTTAGCCCGAAAAACTGTTTATTTTAAGGAAAATCTCGGCTTTTTCGATTTCGGCGGTTGCGGCCTTTTCGATTTCATCAAAAGCATCCATTGAAACGCCCAGCGCTTCCCACACTTGGGGCTGCGGTTTTTCGGGATAACGGTCGCCGGAAAAGCCTATCCCCGACAGCGAGGAAACAAACCAGTTTGCCGCAACAATGCTGTAAAGAACATCCCTGTAGCCTTCCTGATACTCCTCATAATTGTGGTGATGCACCATCACATCCCCGACAGCGCCCTCCAGTTTCCAGGCCGCCTTTATCATGGCCCCCGCTGTGCAGTGATTCAGGCCCAGAACGGTTTCTTCCGAACGGAACAGGGATTTCCGCTCTTTGTCGGCGGTGCTGACCGTGATCATATAATCGTTGGAAAGCACAGCGTTAAGCGGTATCTTGCCTATATCATGAAGAAGGCCGGCGGTAAAATATTCTTCCGTCTGTTTTGAATCAACTCCCCGCTTCTTCGCCAGGAGCTTTGCCGAAACCCCTACGCAGAGGGAGTGCCGCCAAAAGCCCTCCATATCAAGGCCGGGCGCTTTGTTTTTTGCAGGGAGATGCCCCATCACCGCGGTAGACAGGGCGAGGTTTTTTACCGTATTTATCCCAAGCATGATAATTGCCCTGGCTAAATTGGTTACCGGCTGGCCCAGACAGTAATAGGCGGAATTGATGAGCTTAAGCACACGGCCAACGAGCACCGGATCAAGTGAAATGACCTGGTTCAAGTCCGCAGGGCTGGTGTTGGGGTTGTTGCATATTTCCAGCACCTTGGTAACCGAGGTGGGAAGGCTCGGCATGTTTTTTATATAATTGCTTATTTTTTTCTCAAAATCCGCTTCCATGAGTATCTCCGATTGTAGTCATGTTTTTTAAGTTGCCTTTTAAGTTGTCAATGACCGATTCCAGGGCTGCCGAATAGCTGCCCCGTAAATAAAAATCCCTGTCCTTTTCGGGAAGTGCCTCTGTCAGCCCTTTAAGGTGATCAAGAAGTCCGAGTACCGCAGGTATTTCATCAGACGATATTTTGGCCGGCCACTCACTTTCCCCGTCAGAAAGTTCTTCGGCAAAAAGAAATCCTTCCTCGACTGCTGCATCCAGGATCGGCGAAAAATCGTGCGGCGAAAATACAGGCTGCTCCAGCGGCGGCGTGACAGGCTCGGAAGGCGGATAATAGTCAGCCGCGGCAGGAATCAACTTGATATGCTCCTGCTCCCCGTTGTCAGCGGCTTCCATATTTTCTACAAACAATTCCTCGGCTTCCTCATCTGCGGCGTAAGAAATCCCTCCCATAAGGAGAGAAATATCTTCTTCCGCAGAATCTGCTTCCACTTCACCTTCATTGTCCATGAGCTTCATGTTCCGGGCCCACATATCATTTGCTGAAGTTGAATATGCGCTTACGGTACTTTCATAAAATTCCAGGGACTTGTTGAGATCCAAAAGATCATCTGCAGTGCCGCGTTTTCCCTGGAGGTTTATCAGATCATCAGCGGTGCGGAGGGCTTTTTCAATGGAACCGGCTTCTTTGTGAAGTTCCGCAACGGCAGCCAGAGCTTCGGTATCGTTGGGGTCAGTTTTGGCGAGTTCCTCGAAAACCTGGAGGGCATGGGTGCGGTTCCCCATTCCCGCATAAAGTCTGCCCAAAAGCAGTTTTGCGCCCCTGTCGTTGGGCCGCCGGAGGAGGAAGGACTTTATGCGTTCTTCCGCTTCCTGATATTCTTTGCGCAGGAAATGAATGTTCGCAAGCTCCATAAGAAAGCTGTAGTTGCCGGGATCAAGGGAAAGAATTTTTTCAAAGCAGGCCTGAGCTTCGGCATCATTTCCCATGATCCGATGCGCCGCGCCCTGAATCTGCAGGGACAGAATACTGTCAGGTTCCCATCGAAGCGCGGCTTCGGCCTGCTCCAGGGCTTCGGGATAGTGTTCCATTCTGAGATAAAGTCCTGCAAGCCGGCTCCGTATGGCCGCGTTGTCCGGGGAAAGCTTGACCAGTTTTTCCAGTTCAATTAACGCATCGGAAAAATCTCCGGCGGCTTCCAGGGCCCGTTCCAGGTTTATAACCGCTTTTATGTACCGGGGATTCACCTCAATGGCGCGGCGGTAATTCCGGATTGCATCATGTATTCTGCCCTGATCCGTCAACACAACGCCCATGTTGTTATGGGCTTCCGCGTTGAAGGGATCCATCGATAAAACGCGGTTGAACGTAGACAGTGCCTTTTCATGGCGGCCCTGCTTAAAGAGGACTATCCCCAGGTTGTTTACCGGGTCGGGCCAGCCTGGTTTGCTGCGCAGGGCGGCACGGTATTCATTGGCGGCTTCTTCCAGGCGGCTGGTTGCCTCCAGTGCCACACCGTAGTTGAAGTGCAGGGTGGGGTTGTTGCTGTCCAGAGCCAGGCCCTTGCGGAACACCCCGTAAGCTTTGGTGTATTCCTGGAGCTGTTCGTAAATCGTCCCCAAATTGTTATAGGCCGGAACATAGGCAGGGTCAAGTTCGATGACCCTGGCATAAGACATGGAAGCCGCTTTGTTATTGCCCATTTGTTTATGGATATTGCCAATGTTATAGTGGAATTCCGCTTTTGTAGGGTCAGCGTCAATGGCATTTTGAAGGTATTCCAGGGCTTTCCGCAAGTTACCCTGGCGGCGGGCAATTACCGCCGCATTGTTGAGGGCTTCTGTGTCGGAAGGGTCTTTTGCCAGCAGCTTGGTAAACTCGTCCGCCGCTTCGGTGAGTTTTCCTTCTTTGGCAAAAGTCGTACCCAAAAGAAGGCGGGCTTCCCGGCTGTCCGGAACCTTGGCCAGGTAATTTTTCAGAAGGTGTTCCACCGCTTCATGATCCCCCACACGGGAGGAATCTTTGGCGCGTTCAAGAATATCCAGTACATAACCAGGAATCATTCAGCCATCCTCAGCGGCCGGGCCGCAACTTCCCGGGAAAACTCTCCGGGTTCGGGCATTATCCACGCCCCGTTACCAGAGATTCCCGGCCTGTTGTAAGCTGCCACGGCGAAAAAATAAAGTGTCCCGTTTGTCAGTCCTTCGATACGAACGGATGTTCGGTTTCCCACATCAATGGGCGATGCCCGAACTATATTATCAATTATAGCATGTTCACCAAAATATTCACCCGATGCGGTGCCAAAATAGACAAAATACCCCCCAAGTTCCCTGGACGGGCTGGCCCTCCATGACAATTCCACTGCCCCGTCCCGTGCCACAGCCATAAGCTGCGTGGGCGGCGGCGGCGGTTCGGCGGCGTGGTATACTACCCTGAGTTCGGAAAGGTACGGGGAAGTGTGGCCGTCCGCGCTTGGGTAAAAATCCGCCGCGATCTGGACAAATCTGCCCTGGAGCGTGCTTGGCAGATCCATCCCCGGTCTTACGGGAATCCACGGGGAATCATTCCAGCGGTAAAGCTCGTTGCTGATTCTGACAAAAAAAGTAACCGCCGCGTGATCCGGGAAACTCAAACCCCTGTTTCCTACATATTCGTTCCGTGCGCCCCCGGTAATGCCGGTTGTGCGGCCCCCGAATGCCTCGATTCTAAGAAGACGGCTGTTCGCCCGGCCCAAATCCAAGGGACGGCTTTCCACCCGGCCGCCGCGTGAAGGGTATCGCGTCAGGGCCGGGACTTCCAGGTGGCGACTGTGAACGCGGAACACGTCCATCATGCCGGAAAAGTGAGCGCCGAGCGCCCAACGCCCGTTCTCCCCGATTATCGGGGTGTACACTTCCCCGCCTTCCCGGCCCGTAGCGGTGGCAAATTCCACGGCTTCAAGCTGGCCGTCCACCCAATACTCCACAAGCCCGATATCCGCGTCAAAACGGATAAGGTGGTGGCTCCAGGTTCGGGGAATGATCGGCGGCCCGGAAAGGGTCAGGGAGCGGTGCTGCTGCCCGCAGGGGGAGGAGAAAAAGTCCCCAAACGTCCACTGCAGCCTGTTTCTTGCAACAGCGGCCTGAATACGCTGGTATATATAATCGCCCCTGCCATCGGGCTTGTACGAAGTCCAGGACAAAACCTGTGCCCCGTTCGTTATGCTCTGCGGATAAAGCCAGAACTCGATAGAAAAATCCCGCACATGGCTGCCGGGGGCAAAAAGAGCGCCCGGCCACGCACGGACATTCGAGCGCGGCCTAATCACCAGGGGCTCGTCCCCGCTTCGCCCTGTTCCCCTGAACAGCGCCGCCCCGGTTCCCGTACGGTTCCAGGGAGCGGGCGCGATTCCAAGCTCCGCCGACACGAAAACATCATAATGGCCCTGTGAATCGGCAAAACGCCCCGGGTGTCCTTCGTTAAAAGAAAGCTGAAGATCGAGGGAAGCCGCGTTCCCCGCATGGCTGGCAAGCGTCAAAACCGCCTGCGGCCTGATTTGGGGGGCTTCGGTGACCCCATAGCGCCTTTCCATAGTCTGCCATGAAGAAGCGCCTCCGAGAGTGATGGTTCTTTCCCCCACGCCGTAGGCCCTACCGGCAAGCAGAAAAAAACAGTATAATAACAGTATGGTCGAGCGGTTTTTTCCCATTCTTATAGATTCCTTCTATCTTTATCGGTAAATTGGCCTATGACCTGTGACCGATTTTCGAAAAATTTTCATCTTCTCAAGGCTACTGCCAAAGACGCGCCTCTGGAACCCGGCGTTTACATCTGGCGGGACAGCGAAAACCGCATCATTTACGTGGGAAAGGCCCGAATTCTCCGGCATCGGCTTGGAAATTACTTTAGCGGCGCAAAAGATGTAAAAACAGCGGCCCTCATAAAACATGCCTGTTCCATAGAAACCATCATCGTTTCCAATGAATACGAGGCCCTGCTTCTGGAAAACACCCTCATTAAGCAGCATACCCCCAAGTATAACATCAATCTAAAAGATGGTAAAACCTATCCCGTAGTACGAATCACCGCCGGTTCCTTTCCCAGGGTTTTCCGCACCCGCCACATTGTGGAAGACGGCAGCCAGTATTTTGGCCCTTTCCCCAATATTCAGGCGGTGGACAAGACCCTGGACATGATTGAGAAGCTTTTTCCCCTGCGGAAATGCCGCACACTGAAAAAACGGGAAAATCCGTGCATGTACTACCACATAAAACGGTGTCAGTCACCATGCTGCGGCAAAATTACGCCGGAGGATTATCAGGTTGAGGTTGAACGGGTACGGAAGCTCCTTGCCGGGGAAAACACGGCGCTGGCGGAGGAACTGAGCGTGAAAATGCGGGAGGCGAGTCAGGCGCTGCGCTTTGAGGAAGCCGCCGGGTTCAGGAATGCCATACGGGCGATTGAAAACCTTACGGAGAATAATTCCGTGGCGGATATGGTCATGGAAGACCGGGATTACATTGCCTGGGCGGCTGAGGGGATATTTACGACCTTTTCGGTTCTTTCCATGCGGGGCGGGCGCATGACCGGACAGGAGCTTTTCAGTTCCCGCTCGGCTGCGGAGGAAGATGCCTCTCTGGAGACTTTCATCGCGGCCTACTATACGCCTGACCGCCCGCCGCCGCCGCGGATTTACTTGGGGGCTATGCGAAGTATGCTCGAAGATTTTCCTCGCAAAGGCGCGGAGGATGTGCATCGAACCAAAGGTTCGCGGACGCAAAGGGAAGAGGGGGCGGAGAGGTATTTTGAGGCGTTGGGGCGTTATCTTTCCGAGCAATGTGGTTTTGCGCCGGAGCTTATTTCGCCCGCTGCTATGAGTGATGGGGGGGCTTCGATAGATGGCTCGGTGAGGAGGCATCTTGCGGCGCTTGCGATGGCGCGGCAGAACGCGCAGGAGGAACTCCGCAGGCGGCTCAGGGAACGGGGAGCGGGGCCGGCGCTGGACGAACTGGCGAGGGTTTTGGGGCTTAAAACCCGGCCTGAGCGCATTGAGGGTTTTGATATTGCCCAACTGGACGGCAAGCATCCGGTGGCTTCGCTTATCTCGTTTAAAAACGGGGTTCCCGACCGGAAGAATTACCGCTATTTCAAGCTCAGGAGCGTGATAGGGAAGGTGGACGATTTCGCCGCCATGCGGGAAGTGGTTTACCGCCGCTATTCCCGGCTTCTTCGGGAAAGCAAGGAACTGCCTGACCTCGTACTGATAGACGGCGGCATAGGGCAGGTAAACGCGGCCCGGGGCGTTATGGACGAGCTGGGGATCACCTGCGATGTTGCAGGTCTGGCAAAGCGGGATGAGGAAATCTGGCTCCCGCGCGCGACGGAACCCATACGGCTTTCCCGGCGCTCTGAAGCCCTCAAGGTTTTGCAGTTTGTCCGGGATGAGACCCACCGTTTCGCCACAGGCCTTAACCAGCGCCTCCGCTCCGCCGACCTTTACTTCCCGGTTCTGGAATCCGTGGAAGGGATAGGCCCCAAGCGGGCGGCGGCGATTATGAAAGCCTACGGAGAACTGGAAAAGATTGCCGCGGCGGAACCGCTGGAGATGGCCGAAATGTGCGGCATCAGCGAAAGCGCCGCGCGGGCAGTCCGGGCCGCCGCCGCCCTTGCGCTTGAAGACCAGGGCGTGAAAGCGCGGAAAATTGCGGCGAAGAAAGCGCCGGCCTCAAAGCGGCGGGGGCTTCAGCCCGGCAGTGCGGCGGCCCTTGCGGACGAGGCCTTCGCGGCGGAGGATGCGCCGGAGTATGGCGGCGGGGAATAGGCTGTTTAAGATCGCAGCAGCTCAATAGATTTTAACACCGCTCGTTCGTCTATCAGTTTTCCTGTAACATATTTATGAACAATGCTGGAGATAAGAGTTTGGTAAGGAATTCCTTCCTCTGCCGCTCTTTGCTTGACCTTTTCAATATCATACGCCGAAATACGAATGTTGATGTTTTTGGTCTTGTTGGAGGCATTAATTATTGACTCTACTTCGCTCATTTCATCATCTGAAAGCGGAATGAATTTTTCCGCATTGTCTTCGATGGACTGCTCAAAATTATCCAAGGCTACTTTCACTTTTTACCTCCGTAAATCTTGTGGTACTTCCGGCTTGGAAATGCGGTTTTCAGAATGATACTTTTATTGTCATCAGCGAAAACGCCGCGCGGGCAGTCGGGGCCGCCTCCCTTGCGCTTGAAGACCAAATCAACCGTACATTTCCAAAAATGCCCGTGGTGTTAAAATTTCTGGGCGTTTCATATCCAACGGAGCAAAATCAGTATCCCCAGATAGCAGGACATCAACGTCTTCGTTAAAGGCTGACACTAACACAGGCAAATCCTTGCTGTCCCGAATATCAGGGTATTTTAACTTGTCGATTTTTTCCGGAGTATAAGCCAGCTCGAAAGGCAGCTCACGCAAGAAAATTTCCAACAAATCATACTTGTTCGGAAATTTCTGCTTGGTTACTCTTTTTAACTCATCCAATATATACGTTGACAGAACAATGGTATGGTGTTCGGAAATTACGTTCATCAATCGCACTATATAGGGAGAGGACAAGAGCGCGGCAGAAATGAGTACATTTGTGTCAAGCATTATCCGCATAGCGTTCCTTCCACATCTGCTCCCGCACTTCGTCCACTAGCGCTACTACGTCCTGCTCATCCTCAATGCCAAGCCGGGCAGCTTCACCCTCAAAGCCTACCCGCAGATTAGCGAAAGCAATTTTTGCCGCATTTGCAACAATGATGCAGTTTTGGTCTTCTATAAACACAACCTTATCGCCTTCTCGCACACCCAGCTTTTTACGAATGTCAATCGGAATAGTGATTTGTCCTCTACTCGTAATTTTTGCAACTTCCATTTCTGCCTCCAATTCTTATATTCCTGTAAAATCTTACTTACCTTAATTATAGTACAAACGAAGGGAAGGAGGAAGCGGCGGGCAGCAAAGCGGCCAAGTATGCCGTCGTGTATTGATGTTTTTGGCCTTGTTGGCATCAATCAAAAGCAGAACCGACAATGACCGCGGTGTAATACCCCTGCAACTGTTCCAGCGCGTTCTTTGCATAAGTAAAATCTGGATTTACGCTGAGGGACGCTTTATAGTCCTTGATAGCTTTATTGTGCTGGCCTTTCTGCCTGTAAGCATTAGCGCGGCTATATAGAAAAGCCTCGTTCGGGTCAAGCCTGACAGCTTCGGAATAGTTTTTGATTGCTTCATCGTAGTGGCCTTTCCTATAGTAAACATTGCCACGGTTGTTATAGTAAGCGGCCTCATTCGGTTTAAGCCTTATAGCCTCGGTATAGTCTCTGATTGCTTCATCGTAATGGCCTTTCCTATAGTAAGCCGTAGCGCGGTTGTTATAGCCATCGGCAAAATTTGGGTCAAGCCTGATAGCCTCGGTATGATCCCTGATTGCTTCATCGAACTGATCTTTAGAATAGTAAGTTATAGCGCGGCCATTGTAAGCATCTACAAAATATGGGTTAAGCCTGATAGCCTCAGTAAAATCCTTAATAGCGATGTCGTACTCGTTTTTATACCGCCTAGCATCCCCACGCTGGCTGTAAGCTTCAGCAAAATTTGGGTTGAGCCTTATCGCCCCGTTAAGCTCTTTTATGGCACTGTTGTAATCTCTGTTTTCACAACACTCTTTGCCGCGATTAAAGGCTGCTTGAGCTTCTTTTCTCTGTTCGCCAGTACTGTTTTCATCAGTATTGATAGAATCCTGTTCCATGAGTTACATTAACGCACTGGCAGCAGAACGGTCAAGTATGCCTGTTTCTGATGGTATCCGGCTGTGCCTTTTCTCCCAGATTTGTATGTAAATGAATTTTACCGCATTGTCTTCGATAATAGTATGGCGTTCTAAAATTTCATTTATCAATAGATAATCCAGATATTTCAAATTTATCCATAATATTTCGCGATTTTCCTTGACACACATACCTTGCTGTCCTAAAATTTTTTATAGGGATGAATATCATTCTGAAATACAAACAAGAGGAGATTTAGTTATGAGCGATTTGTACACGTCAATCGTAAAGCTCGACTTTCAGTATGCTCACAGGTTTATGAATTGGCCGAGGGAAGCAAAGCACCTTCACGGTCATTCTGGCCTTCTGGAGATTGAGCTTGAGGACAAGGTAGATCCTGTTACCGGATATGCGCATGCATGCAAGGAAGGCTTCAAAAAAGCCTGGGAGGTTATTGACCACTTCCATCATGCTACATTATTTCAGGAAGGAGACCCGCTTCTTGAAGCGGTTCTTGCCGTATACAAAAAAGAAGGGATTCACAATGACCCTGAAAACTGTGTTCCGCTTAAAAAGATCGACAACCCTCTTGCCTGGTCATACCCGGAATACAGAATAGTTGTTACCAAAAAAGTTTCTACCTGTGAAAACCTCTGCGAACTTTTTCACGAGCTTCTTAAAGACAAAATGCCTATTAAAAAAATTACTATGCGTTCGTCCAGCTTAAACGCAGCAAGCAAATGCTTTAAGTAAGCAGCTCCCGATGTTTATTGTGCGGCACCATAATACAGCCAGCAGATGCCAGTGCCGCACACAAGGCTGTTTTTACATTGTGAAATAGGGTATCATGAGGGAAACTGGAGAGATGCCCCAATGCACAACAAAATCATCGAAAACATAAAGTCAACAGCCGCCGATTACGAAAAAAACTATGCCTTGCAAAAAACCTGGAAAGAGCCGCTTGTCGAAATTATCCCGGCGCATGACGAACGATTAAAAACCTTAAAACACGCCGTATCCGCCGGGCATTTTTTGCCCCATGATATTTTGCCTGACGCCAAAAGTATCATAAGTTTTTTTATCCCGTTTCAGGAATCTATCGTGGAAAGTAATATCAAGGGGGTGATGGCTTCGGAAGAGTGGGCGGCGGCGTATAGCAGGACAAACGATTTAATAGCGGCAGTCAGTGATAACATCGAAATCTTAATGACGCAAAATGGCTGGAAAACCGGGAAAATACCGGCAACGCATAATTTTGATACGGAAAACTTGATAAGCAATTGGTCTCACAGGCATATAGCTTATATAGCCGGCTTGGGGACGTTTGGCATAAACAATATGCTTATAACAAAAAACGGGTGCTGCGGGAGGTTTGGCAGTATAATAGTAAATTATGAATTGCCGGAAGACAAAACCCATACAACAAGCGAAAAATGCCTGAATAAATTGAATGGGTCTTGCGGAATATGTCAAAGGAAATGCATCGTTAACGCTTTTGAAAATAATGCCTATGACAGGCATAAATGCTACGAGCAGTGTTTGAAAAATGCGGAGTATCATGCTAAAATCGGGTATGCGGATGTTTGCGGTAAATGTCTTGCGAGTTTACCTTGTTCAACAAAAGAACCATAATAGGGTAAATATTTCTGCTTATTTACCGATGATTAGAATAGGAGAAATTTCTTGAAAACCTTGAATACGTCCTTAAAAAAAATGTTGGTAGTCCCGGTGCTTTTGCTCTTACTCCTTTGGGGCAGACCTATTGTTTCGGCTCAGGCAAATCCCGTGGAACCTGTGTTAGACCAGATTGCCGAACTGCTTTCGGCTTTCGACTTCGATGCGGCAGTCGCCCTTTTCGACACGATTTCCAGTCCTGAAAGGGAAACTTCCTATATACGGCTGCTTGAAGCATCGGTGCTGGCTTCCGTGGGAAGGCTCGATGAAGCCAGGGGCATTGCGCAGGGTATCAGCGCGGAGGAACCTGACAACACCGAGGCGCTTTTCCTGCTTGCCGCCATTGAGGGCGTTTTGGGCAGGGACAGGCAGCAGCGGGAGATTTTGGAGCGCATCATCAGCATAGACCCGGACAACGCGGAGGCGAGGATTTCCCTGGGAAATCTGTTCCTCACAACCCGCTCTCTCAGGGATGCGGCGGCCAATTTCCGTCATGTCATAATGCAGGATTCCACAAACCCCGATGCGCTTTTGGGTATGGCACGCCTGCTCCGCATGAATCAGGAATGGGAAGACGCGGAAGTCTTTTTTAACCGAGTGGTGGAACTTCACCCCGCCATGGTCGAGGCCCGGAGCGAACGGGCCAGGTTCTTCCGAATCAGGGGACGCCTGGGAGAAGCCCTCATGGATCTGGATGAGGCAAAAAGGCTAAGCCCCGCGGATTACTGGATTTCCGTTGACAGGGGCTCGATACTTTTGGACATGGGAAGACGCTCTGACGCCCTTGAGGAATTCAAGCGGGCCGTGGAGATTGACCCCGATGAATTTTTCGCGTATGTTTTTACCGCCGGCTTAAAAGACGAGCTGGGCGACCTGGAAGGCGCTGAAAGGCACTTCGCCATTTTGGCAAGGCTCAGGCCCGATTATCACTATGCCCTTGAAGGGCTTGGCCTGCATAAAATGAGAACCCAACGATGGGCCGAAGCCAGGGATGTTTTCCTGCAAGCCCACAGGCAGGCCCCCGGAGAAAGCCATTACGCGCTTTTGGCGGCCATAAGCTGGATACGGATGGGCGACCCAATGGGAGCGCGGAATTTCCTCCGGCAGGCCATCACCAGGGTTACACGGGACAGCCTTGAGTGGCACATGTTCCGCCTGTTTTATGATCTCACGGTCAATGTCGTTGCCGGAGAGCACAACATGCTTACCCGGCTGAACCGGGAAGAAAATGAAACACTGAGGGCCCGCATGACATTTTACATGGCCATGTTTTACGATATACGGGGCAATGTTGCCATGGCAAACAGGCATTTCCTTATGGTCAACGAAATGAACAGAATGGCCATTCCCGAATGGCGTTTAAACCGCTGGATACTGGCCGAACGGGGCATAGCACCTTTTTAGGAACACACATACATGAATGACACCAGAATGATTATCCCCCTGAGAAATGCGGAGCTGACCCTTATCGGCACAGCCCATGTTTCCAGGGAAA
>Ga0209755_10007086_pt1 | contig 12218 bp, 6 predicted proteins | sample TergutCo191P1_FD_187301 | JGI IMG/M metagenome (GOLD analysis project Ga0209755, IMG submission 187301) | Cornitermes sp. P1 segment gut microbial communities from Petit-Saut dam, French Guiana - Co191P1 (SPAdes) (version 2) | ecosystem: Host-associated > Arthropoda: Insects > Digestive system >... | reverse complement strand
AAAAAAAAAAAAAAAAATTGTATGATATAAATTTCTGCCACCTGTTGTTCCTACATGCAAACCACCAGGACAGCTGTCAGAGAATGTAATGAGAAAATATGTATCACTTGGCATGGTAATCATGTGGTGGCAAATTCTTAAGTGATGTTTGGCTTCCAAAGTGGGTCCATACAGAACACTAACATGTCAAGCCTTCCAACACAGGAGAGGAAAGGGTTAATCATACATATGGAGCAAATACCTCATACAAAATCATGACTGCCCTGAGACCAGACTTGCTCCACCCACAACTATCAACGTTAAGTACAGTCTGTCACATACAGAACCTGTAAACACTTCAAAGGTGTGTTTGATGCTGCATGTTTTTGGGGGAAACAAACTTAAAAATGATCCTTAAGGACCATAAGTACAAAAAAATATATCCACAACAATCACAATGCCTTCACTTTGTAAGGACCTAAAGTAAAGGTACAATTCACCCCAGAAAAGGTCAAGTAGGCTGACAGTGGGAGCAGAGGTACAGCTCCTCTCTTTCTTTAACCTCAGCAACAGACAGGGAGGGTGGTCAGTGCCACTCCCCAGCTGCTGTACCCCTGGGGAATGCCCCAGTACCCATTGTATAGGAGGCTGGGTGAGCCCCAGGGCCGGTCTGGAACTAATGCCGAAAATCTTGCCCCCACCAGAATTCAACCCCTGGACCATCCAGACCATAGCGGGTCGCTATACCAACTACGTTATCCAAGCCCACCTTTGAAAGGACCTACACTATCTGAGAGATAAGACAGTCCAACTCATCACTACCTTCCCCTTTTCACATTTCATGAAACCCACAACACAATGAAAATTCAGACAAACATAGTCATGAGGTATGGCACAGCTTCCTTCAGTTCCACCATTTATAAACTGATCTGTGAGTTCATTAATAAGTATCTAACTAATCACTCTGTGGTAACCCTGTTAACCACACAAAGGGCTATTTCTCTATTTACTGGAGAGTTGTCAAAAATGAGATGAATGAAACATTTTCAGCAGCTGCTGGAAATTCTGCTTTCTGTAAGAACATTAATTACTGGACCATAAACAGGAAATGATGTGTCAATATTCTACTTCAAGATTCCACATCCTATAAAACATACAAACTGAAGACTAAAATGAAATGAAAGGGTGGTTATTTGCATAACCATTCTGCACTTCACTGAGTACAAGTATGGCAGGTGTTCAGAAATATTTATTAGAAATGGATGAAATGAATGAAGGAGCAGTGTATGGGCTGAAACACATACTGTATGAAATGGATATCATGTGATATCAATTATGAACACCTGAGGCTGTGCAGAGCTCTGTGAGAATTATGTCACATAGATAAGTAGATGAAACACTGTTCTGAATGGACTAACGAGGTCCACCAGTCTGGAGAGTTGATTCATTGTGCTACCCTTGGCTTATGATGGGACTTATAAATTTGTTTGAGCAGTGGCAGTGTCTGGCTTTGAATTTAGCAGTTCTGCGGGCTACAAACTTATATCAAATGATACAAAGTAGAGGTTGTGCAGACAACTTCACATGAAAGTAACCTTATTGTGATAAGCAATGGAAACTCACAAATGATGTACTACATGCAAAATGCAATCAATCAAAGGTCACTTAGTGCATAATTACCAGCCAAAATTGTACTAATTGTTATCTTTGTTTAAAATAATCAATCTTCCTTTCATAACAAAACTGCATAACAATGAATTAGCCTGATACCTCATATTATATTACATTTACATTGAAACCAAAATAATTCTAATGAAGTGTATCTATTTCTGGTCTATTTAACACCACCACACCTTCTTTCCTGCTATCTAAAAACATACATGTTCCAACACACAGAACTATATATAATTCTGCCTGTTGTATTGTATGGATGTAAAACTTGTCTCCCACAGAAGGAAGAACACACAGACTGTGGGTTTTTGAAAACAGGAAGCCGAGAATATTTTGACCTAACAGGGATTATGTAACAGGATGCTGCAAAAATTGCATGAAGAGCTTCATGATCCGCATTCCTGGAAAAATATAATTATGGCAACCAAATAGAGGAGCATGAGACAGGTGGAGCATGTGTAATAAGTGAAAGAAGACTGAAATACATGCAGGATTTTGGCTGAAAGCACTGAGAGAAAGAAAATATTTGAAAGACCTACAAACAATGGGAAGATAAGATTAAATGAACATTAAAGAAAAAGGATATGGTGGGCTCGATTTGTCCGGCATACACAGGGGCAAGTGACGGGTCTGTGAAAATGATGATAAAACTTCAGTGTTCAAAAATGTGAGAAATTTCCTGACAAACTGTCTAACTATTCCATTCACAAAGACTGTGATCCATGGAATTAGTCAACAGCTCAGGCTAGACAGTGTCGGGTGAGCATGTGGGTAGTCAGGTATGTGGGTGGATAGATGGCTGAAGAAAATTAAAAATGAAATGGAGAGCTGACAGGAGGAGTTGTCATGATCTACATATTATTTGCTATGAGGGGCATCAGAAAAGTATGGAAAACCTCAGAATGAGATTTAAGCAGTTGTGTCAAGATTTAATGTAGTGGAGAATGCATGACAAAAGGACTTCAGCATAACGAAAACTTAACTCATTAAATCATAACTTCGAATCATCTGCAGTACTCTGTAAATGTAACACTACGGGAACACTGCCATTTCAGTAAAAATCTAAAAGGAATTTAATTCCAAGCAATATAAAAAAAATAAATAAAATAACATTTTTGTGGGCTTGCATGGGGGACAACCTACACAGCCACTTAACTCACTGGAAAGGTGTAAATACTGCTGCTGAGCCACCTAAACCCTAATGTTACAAATACGTCTAGGAATGTGAACCATGGTTATGGGAAGTACTGATTAATAAGGATAAACGGACATAATGGTACAGCTCATAAGGGAATCAGGACATATAACTACTGCACACAAGATACTTACTTCTGACTCTTCACTTGTTTAATGTGATGGAATACATTGATTACATCACGAATTCTTCTAGGAGCTTCTTCTATTTTTGATGCCAAGCAAATACAACCCATAGCTGTTGTTTCCATTGCGTGACGAACAAATGACTTAGAATAATAAAAACGCTGAAACAAAACTTGCCCTGTAGCCATTGCTACCTGAAAAAGAAGTACAATGACTATTAGACCTCAGCCTGTACAATAAAACCACAAACCACAGCTACACTTCTACGGTGTGGAAGCATACAGCTATTTCTAGTGCACAATGAACAATCACACACAATGCAACAAAATTTGCCATCCAGCCATTTCTACCTGAAAAAGAAGCATAGTTACTAGTAAATCTCAGCCAATACAATGAGGTTTACATTTCTTCCAAAATAAGTGACTGATCTCACTGTAATAGAAAAATGGTGACAGCATAACTTCAAGACAGAGGCCTTGCTATGAGCCACATCAACAGATGCGCACGACACTCATACTCTACCTAGTCACTTGTCCCATCACTGTGCAAATGACATCAAGGTGGACATACAACCATGGTATTGACTGTAATAAGTTCCCTGTCCATATTTCCTCCCCTAAATACTACTTATTCTTGTAAAAAACACAAAAAACAAAGAATAAACTCATTATTCTTTGCAGTACTGTGTTTCACACACAAGGAAAAATAATAAAACAAAATCAAGCTTTGTATTTGCACATGTACAAACCAATGTTAGGCATTATTTTATGAGTGTGTAAACCATCGTTATTCTGTTGATAACCAAGCTTTATTATGTATTAAGACAAACTGCAGCCACAAATGAAGTTTTGGCTTTTGCTGTGTGTGTTTTCATTCGCAGTCACATCAAATACCATTAGTGTCAGTGCAGTATACTTCTAAACAGTCTCTGTTTGTGCTGTGAAGAGCGGGCACATATTCGAGTACATTTTATTCAACTGTCATGTTCACACTTAAAATACCGTTTCTGTTACATACCCTACTGTCTTTCAAGGTGTTCATGAATAACACACTGCAAGAATTCTGATATTATTAGAAAGAATAATAATTTTCACCAGCAAATTGGACTTAAATTTAAGAAAGAAACTAGTAGGGTGATACACTTGGATTATAGATTTATATTGTGTTAAAACTTGCACAATTCAGGAAGTAAATGAGAAACACCTAGAAAGTCTGGAAATGTCGTGCTGCAGAGGGACGGCGAAAATCAGACAAATCATGTGAGAAGTGAGAATGTGTTACAAAAAGTCAAGGTGGAGAGGAATAACCTACAAACAATAAAAATAAGAAAGACTAACTGAATTGGTCACATCTTGCGTGTGAACTGCCTTCCAAAACACGTTACTGAAAAAGAGTTAAGGGAAGGATAAAAGTGACAGGAAGACAAAGAAGACATATGCAGCTACTCAATAGCCTTAAGGGAAAAAAAGGATACTCAAAATTGAAAGAGGGAACACTAGATCGCACTCTGTGAAAAGCTCACTTTGGAAAAGGCTATGGACCAAATGTAAGACTGACAACTGAACTGAATAAATGACTAGAAAAAGAACCGCCGCCACTATTATACCGGTTATAAAACATTATATCCAACCAACTTTACTGGCCTAATGAAATCCAAGAAAACATGAACACTAACGTATAAACAGCACTTACTTTAATCACAGCGTAAGCGCCACACAAAGACTTTCTTTCGCACTGTATATACTAACTACACACTACACGCTTTGAAAAACAGTACCCTCGGTAACTCTGTTTCATATTAAACGTACCACTTCGGAGTATTCCACTTTAAATCACAGGCGGAAGCAATTACATATCGAAAAGTTTACATCAAACATAACAAAAGTGTAACATAATGTGTTTACGATGTAAACTTTTCCCAGTTCATTCACATACTATCCATACCAGGAAGTGGCCTTGACGTTACGTGGGAACTCATTGCACAATATACTCATCCAACGCTGCAGATATTCATTAGTGGAATACAACATTTGCAAACTTACTTGTGGTAGCTTTAACAGTATACCAGCCGTCTGAATTAATTCACAACCTAATATTCTTAAATCTGCTTCTGTTTCTTGGTCCAGTCCATCGTTTTGCGATGGAGTAGGACTAAGCTTGTCCTCAGGTAAAAGACAGTTTTTAAGAGTTAAAACAATTCTCCCGTATGGTTTTGTTACTGGTTTAACAGCCGAGGAACCGTGATTATCTTGCCTCGGTGTACCCATTTTCTTTTAACGAACAATCAGCACTTCTACACACACAAAAACCTCCCCATTCAATTCACACACTCACACTTCCAAGATGTCCGAACTGCGTCGTTTATCCACAGTACAATGGCGTACCCACAGAGCATGGCGTACGCATGGATAACATGTAACGCATAAGTAGTAATCTGTGGTCTTGTTGACCAATTGAAGCGGGCAGCAAAAGAGTGGCGCCGTAAATTTGCGTGAGGCGGTAGGAGGCATGCGTAAAGAGTATAGATATGTATGTTCGTTTCGGTTGAGCGGGGCTTACACAGAGTAATATAACATTTAATTTGTGTTTGATGAAGTAGAATTTACATGCAAAATGCCATGTGAAATGATAACTTTGCAACTTGGCCAGTGTGGCAATCAAAGTAAGTTCAGTTCAATTTCAACAGCCATAGGAAGTTACGTGACGCTAAGGTACTACAAACACGCAGCTTGTCGAAGAGGAGTATTCATGTTAACTCTATTTTGATTTATTACAGTTGGCTTTGAGTTTTGGAAGAGGCTGTGTGCTGAACATGGGATTAGCCCAGAAGGTATTTTAGAGGAGTATGCCACAGAGGGAACAGACCGTAAAGATGTTTTCTTCTATCAGGTTAGATATATGAATACTTCAACTATGATGCTTGCTTGCTTGCTTTTGTCTGTCTCGAGTTACGTTAAGTTAATGTTACATGGCATTTCCTACCTTTGCAATTGTAGGCAGATGATGAACACTATATACCCCGAGCTGTATTGCTGGATTTGGAGCCACGCGTAATTCATACAATTATGAATTCCCCGTATGCTAAGGTAGGTGTTCACCTTGGTCGTTTGGATAAATATTTTCAACTTAAGGGATGCCAGTAATATGCAGTGATTTTTACAGTTGTACAACCCAGAGAATATATATCTGTCAAAACATGGTGGAGGTGCTGGAAACAACTGGGCATCTGGGTACAGTCAGGGTGAACGACTGCAAGAAGAAATCTTTGATATTATAGACCGTGAAGCAGATGGCAGTGACAGTCTGGAGGTAAATGGCATATAAATGTTATGGTCTTCTGTAATGTTATCCCATAAAATTTGATCAATATGTTCCACCATTCTAGGAACATGCTCTCAGCTTCTTTACTGAAGATAGAGGCAGCAGGTTCATCTGGAATGGTGGTATCTGTCTACAAAAATAGTGTGATGTTAATATTTAAAATTACTGTAATGCTTGGGTTTCCAACTTACAGCCCATGAGCCACATGTGGCCTGTCAGGTTCTATTATGTGCCTCATGGCCACATTTGTAAATTATGCGTAAACTATAAATATTTCACAATAATTTAGGCAGTTACACCACTTGTTATTTTACAATGTGCGCCCTGGGTACTTGCCCGCAATAACAGATGTGGTCCTTTGCCATATAAAGACTGGAGACTTATGCTGTAGAGTTATGCCTCCATTACTTAATGGTGTTTATTGTACTTAGATTGTGCAGTTAGACTGATCATCACCTGAATCCAATAGAGTCCTGGTTGTCTTTTGCAGGGGTTTGTGCTGTGTCATTCAATTGCAGGGGGCACTGGTTCAGGTATGGGCTCCTATATCCTGGAGAAGCTAACAGATCGCTTCCCAAAGAAGCTGATAGAGACATACAGTGTGTTCCCAAACCAGGATGAGATCAGTGATGTTGTGGTACAACCATATAACTCTCTGCTGACTTTGAAGCGACTAACACAGAGTGCAGACTGCGTTGTTGTGCTTGATAACACAGCACTCAATAGGATAGCAACTGACAGACTGCATATTCAGAACCCTTCGTTTGCTCAGATCAACACACTGGTGTCGACCATCATGTCAGTTAGCACAACCACACTCAGGCAAGCAATGCGCATGATTGTCACTCTCTGCTTAATTGAAAACTAAGGTGTATCCTTATATCCTTAAAATATGGTGACCAGTTGCAATTGGTACACTGTACTGAGTATGTGAAAAAGATCCAGTCCAGTCTTATGACTAGAAATTGGATAATAATAGCCTTCATTGGCAGAAGTGCTTTGGACTTGTTTCTATAGGTCAGGGTGGGTAGAGGGTATTCTGAATAAGGTAAACTCTAGGATGTTATTTTATGAGTAATTCTGTTAAAAATTGCTATATAAAAATCTGTTATCAACCATTACATCACTACAAGCATTTTAATAGTATTCCAAGCTACTGTATGGTAGCAGTTCTTATTAACCACTTTTGTGCTTAATGCCATTCCTGGGAAACATGACTCCCTCGTGCTTATTTTGGTCCATCGGCCAGGCCTGTGAGATCAACAGGTCCATTTCCCCTTGACTACTTCATGTGGGGGCACAGGAAGGACACGGTTTACTGGCAAAAATCATACATAAGAGAAGAACTCTTGCAGAGTATGAGAGATTCTGCTGAATGCATGAAGGGAAATGGTGAGATTATCGGAAAGATAGCAAATTGTGTTTTACAGGCACAGAATTGTGCATACAGACTGGTGGGGGTCATGTTGAACAATATGCAGTGTAACATAGCTGAAAATTCACAGTCTTCGATATTATCTAACCAAGACTGATGTTTTCTTCGATATTGTAACATTCTACATAAATGAACTTCACTAACTCCGTAATGTAACTAAAAATTGGTGTCTTTCTTTTGTTGTATCACCTGACACAATTTTCTTCTGATGTGCATACAGTATGGTGAGACTTAATTGCTGACTTTGTTTTATGGTTTTAGCAGACAGATGTACACTAGCTTAAGATTAAATGGATATATCTTTTTTTTTTGTGTTACATGATATTACTTTCTTTTTATTTGTACTGTATCATAAAATATGTGTATTTTACACTCTGTGGTTGCAGCTATGTGGTTATATTAAAATGATTGTAGCAATGGATGATTAATAACCTGGCATGTATTAATATAGCATTTTTTTTACTCAAAATGATTCATAAAATAGCATCCTCCTTAGGTAGAACATACCGTGTGACATGAGGCAGAAACGAGGAAGCCTGAAGTGCCTCACCCTAGCATCTGTAGCAACATCAACTGATGACATGACCTGAATGCAGATGCATATTTGTTGTATGGAAAACCAGTACCCCTTTGTCCACATTTTGATGCATCTCCTACCATTTTCCACATTTTGGTCAAATACCAGTGTTATGACCAACAATTCTGTGTGTACTGCATTCAGAGCCCACTGTGTGATACTGCTACATATGACCAAGGCAGCATTTCAAACGTTTTGGCATTCATTACCAATGTTGGCCTTGCACCATGCTTCAACTCAAGCAACAGAAGCATGTGCTTTTATTGCTGTTTTATTTATGGAAATATTAGGAGCAAAAGTGACTTGTGTACTGTTAAACCAGAGTGCACAAATCCTGGACACCAAGTCGCCTGGATAACAATTTTGTATGGTCATCCCTAAAACTTGTGGGTCCTTGGTATGTAACTTACCTCATCTCACCCTTCTGGTGCCTAGAATTCTGAGGTGAGTTCTGGATTTTGGGGGGATTTGTGGACAACATTGTTAATTAAGGAAATGGCAGTCTCATTACACTTTAGAATTCTGGTGTTGCTTTATTTATACCAGTTCTTTGAACTCTTAGTGACTTAGATAGACACATAATGGAGCTTTCAATACTGATATGCTTCAGCCAACACCCACACTCTCTCTCTGTCTCTCATATTCTCATTATTATGTCTCCTGTTACTTTCTTGGGGTTCTGGACTGATACGAAAGACTAAGAGATAACTATATTCTAAATTTTGGCTGAAAAATAAATGTGTTGGAATTTCGGTACATTTTTTAAAATGGAAAGATTTGGAACATGTGAGCAGCTGGCCACTGTATTGTGAAGATATGCCAAGAGGTATATGTGCTTACCTTATTGTACAGCTGTTCTTGAACCGAGAATGTTCCCAAAATAAATGCATTCTGTGTCGCAGGATTGTGTGTGTATTCAGGTGACTGCCACATCATATTGCAAAACCTTTCTTCATAGTTTGCATTATGTAATAAATGTCAGCCCACATAAACTGGAAACATCTAAGTTAGGAAAAGAATGATATTTAAAAAGTGTTTGTATTTTGTTTCTCTTTGTCTAGGTACCCCTCATATATGAATAATGATTTGATCGGCCTGATAGCACCGCTGATTCCCACACCTCGTTTGCATTTCCTGATGACAGGGTACACGCCACTCACAACTGATCAAGAGGTATCATTGCCACATTAATTCTTTCATTTGTCATAATAATTTGACTTGGAAGTTATATGCAGATGATTTTGAAGAAACATATTTTCTTATTTATTTAAATTATCTGTGCCAGGCTGCATCAGTGCGTAAGACAACAGTGTTGGATGTGATGCGGCGTCTGCTGCAGCCAAAGAACATGATGGTATCTACAGCTCATGATCGCAATGCAGCTCACTGTTATATCTCAATTCTGAATATCATTCAGGTACAGATATAAAGTAGAATAGAATAGCATATGTTAGGGTGTTCATCGCAGCGACTCATTAACCTGGACCCTTCCCCAGATTCTGTGCAACCCTTTTGGTCAGTGTCACTTGCAACACTTGACAGAATTATATAGCGTTGAACAGTAGGGTGATTAGTAGATGATGCATTGCAAAGGGTGGTGCATGTTGTAGTCACTTCCTAACTTGAGGTACTGTCTTTACGTTTACCTCAGTGACAGAAGTAATGAAAAACTGAAGATAGTTGATTTCCAGGCCAAAGGGAATTGCAAATAAGCTATTTGAAACTGTTGACATCTATCAGCACACCATGTCATAAATCTAATTTATCTGCCTCACACAGAGATGAAGCTAAATTTGTATCTCCATGAACTGAAGTCATCCCATAAGGTTTCCTGTCCACAGTACTGGGTTGAAAATGACAGTAATAGTCATACTAGTAGTTAAGTTGAAAGAATTCTGTTAAATTTATGTAGTCCTTCCAAATAAGCCAACAGGGAATACTAGTTACCTGTTATATGTAGGTGACTGTTGACCACCTGGCTGGTGTCACTTGTCCCTTCACAGTGTTGTACAGCAACCCACCATACTATGAATGTTTTTCTTATGAGACTTGCTGTTTAAAACAGAGCCCAGGTACACATTAACCCTTCAAGCCTGACCTGCTGTCACTGCCTGAACAGGGTGAATTTCTTGACACTTTGGATTTCAAGTGCATGATTTTAATTACTTTGGATGTGATGCTGCATACTTTTGAATTTGAGCTACACCATCAGTCACACGTGAGAGGTTAAGTTTTTAATTTAGGCAAAGTCTGGGTAAGAAATTCTTGGTATTCACAAACACTGAATTCTTGGGCTTGTGAGAGTGTATGCCACTGTATTGAGGATATCATCCTCACCTCTAAGAACTGAATTGTCTCAAAAAGCCAGGAAGAAGGAGGCTGTAACCTGGAAATAGGATGAAGTGCCATAGAAGAAGACTGAGTGTTTAGTGTGGGTGACAATACTTAAGGCTTATCCCCCTTTATCTTCTTTTATGTTCTCCTCCAGACTTTTCTGGTCACATCTGCTTGTGGCTGGTGAAAATTAGTACTGCCATCAATTCTGTTAACAAAATGGGTAGATGAGTGGACAGGTATAAAGGGAAATGTACCAGACAAGGAAGTGTGACAGGTCAAGGGAGATGAGGAGTTGATGTATCCATGGTACTGCAGTGTGTAGCCTCAGTATAGCTTATAGATGTCTGGGGGTTGATTTTTACTGTCCCTGTAGACCATGCTGCCTACCTGAGGGTGACTACCATATACTAATGCTGCTGTCTTTGTCACAGGGAGAAGTTGACCCCACACAAGTTCACAAGTCTTTGCAGCGAATTCGTGAACGCAAACTGGCTCAGTTTATTCCATGGGGACCAGCAAGTATCCAGGTGGCCCTCTCACGCAAGTCTCCTTACATTCAGAGTGCACATCGTGTGTCTGGCCTCATGCTGGCCAATCATACCAACATTTCATCAGTATGTTCCTCCTTGGTTTTTTACCTTCTATTAATCATATATACAAAGAGACATTTAAAACATTTCATATCTGCTGCTGGATGACTTCTGATTTTACTCCATTGCTGGAGGCAGTGGGGGTAAAATCAATTTATGAATATACTGTCATGTTATAATCATGTGCTTAGTAGTAACATCTGTGTTGTTTACATTCTTTGACATCTAAGTAGTTACTGCATGAGAACAAGTGGCAAGAGTTCTGCGCTTTTCCATACAAAGTGATTTTAAAAGAGACATCTCTTATGCAGATTAATTTTAATGTTATAGCTGATATGAGTGAGGATACAGATATTAATAACGAGAAACAACCCTTTCACCACCAAATTTCAGACACTTACAGATTTGTTTCATTTTGCAAGTACTGTGTAACCATGGTAAATCAAGTACAGCTAAGTAAGAGCTACATCGTAGTGATAAAAATCATCTGTACCCCCAGTTCATTAAGGATGTAAAACCCAAAATCGTAAAGTCAAACTTGGTAACAAAGTCATTGAAGGGACCAAACAAATTGTGTCCTTATAAACAAGTGTTGCCCTAAGTGAGGTGCATGGTAAAAGTGATGGAAGAACATTTCAAAATAAAATACAAACCTGCAGGTATATTACTTAATGTTAGCTCAGTGATCTATTTCAAATTTAAATTACAATTGAAATTTAGAAATAATGAAAACTACTCTTGTATAATTGTAAATTTTCATACAGTTATACTCTAAAAATACATTAACTTAAAATTAAATTTAGGAAGAACAAAAGTTATCATGAGAAGAGGGCCACTCACTAGGACATTTTCATTTCTGTCTTGCTTTAACCACTTAAGCAGCGCTTCTTCGATGCCACTTCATTTAGGCTTTCAACATTGCTTTACTCTCAATCCATTCTGTTCAGTTGCACTAATAATTTTTTTTCTGTGTGTCCAAATCATTTGC
>Ga0209755_10007085_pt1 | contig 12218 bp, 8 predicted proteins | sample TergutCo191P1_FD_187301 | JGI IMG/M metagenome (GOLD analysis project Ga0209755, IMG submission 187301) | Cornitermes sp. P1 segment gut microbial communities from Petit-Saut dam, French Guiana - Co191P1 (SPAdes) (version 2) | ecosystem: Host-associated > Arthropoda: Insects > Digestive system >... | reverse complement strand
AAAGGTGTCCCGTAGCGGTTTTTACGCGTGGAACAAGCGTAAGCCGTCAAAGCGTACGGAGCAGCAAATAGCCCTAAACGAGGCGATTTTGGACGTTTTTGAGGAACACAAGGGCCGGATCGGCAGCCCCAAGATGCACCGTGAGCTTGCCGGGCGGGCGGTTTTTGCCGGCAAGAATCAGGTCGCGCAGGCCATGCACGATCTTGGACTGCGTGCCAAAACGCACAAAAAGTTCAAGGTGACGACTACTGATTCGAAACACAACCTGCCCATAGCGGACAATCTGCTGAACCGCAACTTTACGGTGGATGCGCCCAATAAGGTCCTTGTGAGCGACATGACGTATGTCAAAACGGCCGCCGGCTGGGCATATTTGACGGTGTTCATCGACCTGTACTCGCGGGCGGTGGTAGGATGGGATGTCAGCGATAACATGGGCACCGGTACGGTCCTAACTGCTCTGCGGCGAGCGATAAGACGCCGGGATCTGTTGGGGACTGGCGTGATGATCCATTCCGACCGGGGCAGCCAATACGCCAGTAACGCGTTCCGGCGGGTACTGAAATGGTGCGGATTTGTACAAAGTATGTCCAGAAAGGGGAATTGCTGGGATAATGAACCTCCCCTGATTTAGTGGACACCCATAAATGCCTAAAATTATTTTAAGATTAGAAGGATTTTATTGGTTGTAACCGTTATTATGATGCTGATTTCAAGCGAAAGGCCGTTCGTTTGGCGCTGGAAGAGGGCCGTGGATGACGGGCAAGGAGACCGGGGAGACCGTGAATAAGGCAGTTGAGAGGGAAAAGCGGCGTTGAGCCGGATGGGGTCAGTATTTTTTCTGATCTTCCGAGGATAACTTTTTAACCCAAAATGTCCATTAGCCGGTATCTGCCATATATTATATTTCTAATGGACATTTTGGGATAAGTATGGGTGGCGGGAAAACTTTGCTCGGCCACGGCCTGACACTACGGGGCGGTGTAGGGTATAAGTTGTAAGCAGTTCATTATCTCCGCAAAAAAAGTTAAGGGGATTTTATGGCTTTAATAGACGATACCGGCATTTCCGGCTACATGACTTACGAGGAAGAGCTGGAGGCGGAGAGGATGGAGATGTACGGCCCGGTAGAAGATATTTGGGTGTGGATGCCCTCCGTTTCGCTGCTGCTGGGGACGGTATTGGAAATATTTATTGGCAGGTATCTGAACTTTTTTAATTTGCTGTATTTTTTATTTTGGGTGTTTGACCTTAAAGAATTAAAGGAAAAGGGGTACGTTCTCGGCGCCTGGAAGTGGTGGGGGGTTATCATGTTTCCTGTATACTTGTTTATTCGCGCGTCCAAAACAAACCAAAAATATGGCTACGCTAAAGTTTGGTGCGTAATTTTTTGTTTGAGCATTATTGTTACCATTGTTATGTAGAGATTTTATGTCTGTAATTAACTGTATTCAAAGACCGGTCACGGGAGAAAAAATGAACGAAGAGGAAAAGGAAGTTTCTGCAGCGGAGGGTTCGAAAGGGGCCGCCGTGCAGAGCGGTGCGGAAATTCCCCCGGAGGTTACAGTCCCGGAGGCTGGCAGTGAGCCGGCGGATGGCGGCGCCGGTGCGGAAACTCTGCTTTCAGCGGGCATCGGCGGGAGGCTTGACGCCCTGGAACTTGGTATAGCCGGCATCAGGGAGCTTTCGGAAAGCGTCTCGTTCCAGCTTTGCGACAACAAGCGCCGGGAGGAGCTCATAGACAAGCTGCACGCCGAGAACCAGGCCTACAGGAGCGATCTCTACAAGAAGCTGATGATGCCCCTTGTAAACGAGATAATCTTTCTGGTTGACAACTACACTAAGCTGTTCAGAAACTATGCCGGCAAGGACGCATCGGAGATATCTGCCGCAAAGCTTTTGAGGCAGCTCGGCGATATTGTGGAGGAGCTGGAAAACGCGCTGTATAAAAACGGTATTGAGGCGTACGAATCGGAAGACGGCAGCGCCGTTGACCTCACTAAGCAGAAGATTACCAAGACCATTCCCACGGATGACCCCAAAAAGGACAGGACTGTGTGCGAACGGCTGAAGAAGGGTTTTATTCTGGAGGAGAAGATTATACGGCAGGAGCAGGTATCCTGCTATAAATATGAAAATAACCTTACGGCGAAAGGGGTATAAATCATGGAAAAAGTTTTCGGCATAGATTTGGGCACGACCTACTCGTGCATTGCGTACGTAGATGAATACGGCAAGCCCGTGGTGGTTCCGAACAGCGACAGCGAGCGGATTACGCCGTCTGTGGTCTGCTTCGACGAAGGCAATGAGGTCATAGTAGGCAAGGTGGCGAAAGAGCAGCTGAAGATAGACCCGGGTAAGGTGATAGATTTCATCAAGAGGGAGATGGGCAACTCTGGATTTCTGTTTCCCGTAAACGGGATAGATTACCAGCCGGAGGAAATATCGTCCTTTATTCTCCAGAAGCTGGTGAAGGATGCGTCTGAGAACACCGGCTTTAAGATAACTGACGTTGTTATCACGTGTCCGGCTTATTTTGGGATAAACGAGAAGACGGCCACGAAGCTCGCGGGGGAGATTGCCGGGCTGAACGTGAGGGCGATAATACCCGAGCCAACTGCGGCTGCGGTGGCCTACGGCATTGACAAAGTAGAGAATCAGACGGTTTTGGTGTACGACCTCGGCGGCGGGACTTTCGACATAACGATGATAAAGGTGCAGCCCGGAAATATAGAGGTTGTGGTTACAGGCGGCAGCCACCATTTGGGCGGGAAAGACTGGGACGACGCGCTCATGGGCTACTTCGCGACCCGTTTTGCGGAGGAGACCGGCGTTAGGGACGACATATTTTCCGACATGGAGACCTTCGGCAGCATGCGTATAAGCGCGGAGGAGGCGAAGAAGACACTGACCTTGAAGGATAAGGCGAACACGGCGGTGATATACGGCACCGATAAGGCGAAGATTGAGACCACCCGGGAGAAATTCAACGAGATAACGAGCCATCTGGCGGAGACGACCATCGCCCTCACGAAGCAGATGCTGGCAGACGCCAGGGCGAAAGGTGTCTTGGACTTCGACAAGATACTTCTCGTGGGCGGCTCCACGCGCATGCCGCAGATTAAGGAGATGCTGACGAGGCATTTCCCGGGCAAGCCGGTTGAGATGTTCGACCCCGACGAGTCGGTGGCCAAGGGCGCTGCGATATACGGGCAGCAGCTCGCGGTGAACGGAGAGCTCATCGAAAAAATCGCGGAGCAGACCGGCCGGCGGGCGGAGGATATAGATATAGGCACCGTATCCGAATCGCAGCTGAACCGGGCGGCGGAAACCGTAGCGGCAGCAACCGGGCTCTCGCTGGGCAGCATTAAGAAATCGGCACACACCGGGATCGTGAACGTGGTGAGCAAAAGTTTCGGGATCAAGGTCATTACCAACATGGCAAGCGGCCAAGAGATGATTTCCAACATTATAAAGAAGCAGAGCAGCGTCCCGGCGGAACTTACGCAGACTTATTACACTGTAGACAGAAACCAGACCCGCGTTGACATAGACGTATATGAGAACGAGCTCGCCGGCGACCATGTTGAGATCAGCCAGTCCAAGCAGCTCGGAACCGGCAAGCTGGAGGGGCTTCCGCCGAACCTGCCCGCCGGCTCGCCGTTTGACGTAACATTCAGAATCAACGAAAACGGGCTTCTCGACATAACGGCGGTTGAGCAGAGCGGAAACAGGAAGGTCAACTTCCAGATACAGACCAGCGATGTCATGAACCCGGCTGATGTGGCTGCCGCGAAGATAAGAAGCACGAGCTTAAAAATATCTTAAACTTTAGAAAGGGATGCCATGAGCGACAGAGACAATTACTACATGCTGTTAGACATTGCCCCCAATGTACAGGACGAAAGTGTTATTGAATGGGCGATAAGGGAGAAGCAGGAGCTGTGGTCGAGGGAGAGGAACATCCCCACAAAGGGTGTGGCGGCAAAGCAAAACTTAGGCCGGCTGAATGACATAAGGGCTGTAATGCTCGACCCCCTGAAAAGGGATGCGGAGGCGCGCGGCGCAATGGAGATATTGCAGCGAAAGCGCAATAAGCTGCTTGAGAGGGTGGAGCAGTACAATTTGGTAGAAAACGGGGAGATATCGCAGAAGAGCCTGAGCGCCCTGGCCAAAATGTTCAAGGACGATTTCGCGTCGGAGGCGGAAATCCTTAAAGCCCTGAATGTCGCTGTCAGAAAGGAGCACACGGCAATACGGGACAAAAACGATGGTGTCCGTCCGCTGGAAGACTCCGTCGCGAAGACCATACGCGAAAACCTGAACGTTCTGAAAAAGAAAAGTCTGTTCGATTTTTTGGGCTGTCCCCCCGCCGCAGCTGTCTCTATCCTGCTGGAAAAGGCGGAGGTGGTTTACAACGAGGCATCGAGAAATGCCAATAAGACCGCACAGGTAACGGCGGCAATCTTTTTGGCCGGCGGTTGCCGCAACTGGTTTAAGGACGCAGGTACCAAAGAGAGCTATCAGAAAACGCTGACGCTGGAAGCCCTAAAAGAACTGGACGGACACCTCATCTTAGCCGGCGACGACGGGGTAATATCATATAGTGAATTTCAGCACCTTATAGGCATCAGCAGAGACTACGGCGTCCCCGACGATGAAGCGGTGGCGCACATGCGGGAGTACTGCAATAGGGAGGGCATATCGCTACAGATAGAGGCGTGGGATGCCTGGAATAGGGAACGGGAACGCCAACGGCAATATCAGCAGGAGCAGCAGTATCAGCAGACGCAGCAAAGCGGGGAATTGGAAGACTGGGAACAGGAATTGCGCCGGGGGAAAAAGAAGCGGCCGGCAGCGGCAGCCGCGGCGGCGATTGGCGTGATTTGCGTTATCTCCGTAATAGCGGCGCTTGCGGCGAGGCCGAACCCGGACCGCCTCTTCGATGAGGGGATGGCGTACTTTAACAGCGGGAACAACACTGCCGCCATCGCGAGTTTTACCAAGGCGATAGACGCCCGTCCGCGCGAGGCGAAATTCCTTTATCAGAGAGGTGAGGCGTATTTAAAGAAAGAGGACTACTACAATGCGGTTACCGACTATTCGGACGCGATACGGCTTGATCCGAACAGCGCGCCCAGCCGTTACGGCAGGGCCTCGGCATACTATTACCTCAAGGATTACGACCGCGCCATGAGCGATTACTCGGAAGCGATACGCCTCAACCCAAACGCAGCGCGATACCACAACAGCCGCGGCAACTTGAACCGGATTAAAGGGAATTACGATGCTGCCATAACAGACCATTCGGCGGCGATACGGCTAAACCCGGACGATGCGCGGTATCACAACAACCGCGGCGTAGCGTACCATCTCAAGAAAGATTACCGGAACGCCATACAAAACTACTCGGAGGCGATACGGCTGGCTCCGAATGACGCGCGGTACCGCAACAGCCGGGGCAGCGTGTACAACCTCCTCAAGGATTTCGCCGCCGCCGCCGCGGATTTTAACCAAGCGCTGCGCCTTGAACCCGGTAACAGCGAGTACCAAAAGAATCTCGACAAGACGATGGCGGACGCGATGAAGGGCGGGTCGCTGACAAACGGGCGCAGCCGCGCCAGCGTCCAGCGCGTAGTTATGCAGAACATGGCGGCACTTCGCCACGCCTACAGCAGGCGCCTAAGGGATAAGCCCGGCCTGAGCGGCACGGTTACCGTCAAGTTCGCTATAGACGAGTTCGGCAGGGTAATTTACACCCAGCTGACATCGTCTACGCTGAATGACTCCGAACTTGAAACAACGGTAGTGAGCAGGGTGCGCAGCTGGATATTCGACAAGATTGACAAGCCAGGCGACGTGACGCAGGTAACCTATCCGTTTACCTTCTCACAATAGGTAATTTGACGCTGCGTTGATGGCATTGCAGGGGTGTTGCACGACGCTCCTGCAAACATCATATCCATCGCAGCGCTAAACCGCAATTTGTTTCGGCCCGGTATCGTAGAGACGCAATGCATTGCGTCTCTACGGCGGGATACGCGGTAAATAATAATTTATCGATGTGTTGATGATTGTAATGTTTCGCAAAATTACACGCACGATTTTGTAGGGGCGATCGCCCTCGATCGCCCGCCGGAATTACGATATTGCGTTTGATTTCAACGTATAACGCAATCCATGCGTTGCGGGCGACCGGGGACGGTCGCCCCTACAGGCGTATATTAAACAACAACCGTAAATGTCCATAAACACAACGACAAATTATTATTTACATTACGGTATTGATTTCAATGTTACCGTATCTCACCACTCGTTGACCCACGGATACTCATCGATGGGGTGCAGCGGCATTTCGTAGTCGTAGCCCGGCGTGGCCACGAGGCGCTGGTATGTCCAGTAGTTGCCCATAACCTTTTTGACGTACCCGCGCGTTTCCAGAAACCCTACGTCTTCGTTGAATATGTCGAACTCCGACTTTTTGTTCTTGTCGCGCCACTTTATTGCGTTGTGCGAGCCGGCGTTGTAGGCGCAGAGGGTTAGTACGTGGTCGCCGTTGAACTGGTTCAGCCGCTTACGCAGGTAGTAGGCGCCGTACCTGATGTTCAGGTCGTAGTTGAACAGCGAGTCGGCGGTGAAGTTTTGTTCCTTCAGCTCCTGCGAGATGGTTTTGCCGGTGGCGGGCATGACCTGCATGAGCCCGGTGGCTCCGGCTGGGGAGACGATGGCGGCGTCGAAGATGCTTTCCTGGCGCATCACCGCGCTTATGAAGAGCGGGTCAACGCTGAACCGCTCGGCGTACTTGCTGATGGTTGACGAGTAGAACGGCGGGAACATGACGGCCTGTACCTGTACCGGGATGCGTTCGCGGTGCTCCATTGGTATGCGCCACGCCAGCCGCCGCGCGACCCGGAACGCCCGCGCGGTGCTGCCGGCTATCGCGTAGGCGGAGGACAGGTCGTACTGGAGCAGCAGGTTGCCGCTGTAGTTGGATTCGAAGTTGTCGAGGAAGAGGGCGGCGTCGTCGGGCCTTGCTGCCGCGAGCAGGGCTGTGCCGCGCCGCAGGGCCGTGCTGTCGCTCCCGGAGAGGCTCTTTTTGGATGAGTGCGGCGAAATGGAGTCGAGCCAGGCGCGCGCCATATTTTCCGGCATTTGCGCCACGTTCGGCGGCGCGGCGAGGTACTTGCCGGTGCCGCTGTCGGCTATGCCCATGAGCTGCATTGCGCGGTGGGCGTGGTAGTCGGTGGGGTCAAGCCTCACGATCTCGTTCCAGAGCTTGCGCGCCTCGCCGTCCCGCCCCAGCGCCGCGTGGGCCTTGCCCTGCCAGAACACCCCGGCCCAGAGGTAGTTCGACTGCGGGTGTTTTTTCTTGAATGTCTCAAGGTGGACGATCACGCTGTCGTATTGGCCCATCTTGTAGTAGCATAGCGCGTGGCGGATGTGCGCCTCTTCGGTGCGCCTGCCCTTGGTGTTGAATATGCGCCGGTACCCCTCGGCCGCCGGCTTGAAGTTGCGCGCGTCTTCGTGGTTCCAGGCGCGCAGCCAGAGTATCTCCTGCGTTTGCTGGTGCGACGGGAAGTGTTTGACGTGCGTGTCTTGCCACTGCGCCATTTGTGCGTTGTTGCCGAGGCTTCGGTAGGCACGGGCGATCTGCGTGAGCACGTCGGAGTCGGCCCCGTAGGCGGCGTGGTACTTTTTGTAGAGCTCGATGGCCTTGGCCCACTGTTTCTGCCCGTAGGCGATGCGGGCGGCGAGCAGGGCGGCCTGTTTAGCCGCTGCCGCCTTGGAGAAGTCGGCCCGGCGCTGCGCCTGCGCGAGCATCCGCTCGGCCAGGGCGAAGTTGCCGCACTCGTTGGCCTGCGTGGCGAGCGAGAATAGGAACTTGGTGCCCACGAGCGTGTTGTCGCCGGAGCGCTTCTGGAAGAGGCGGTCTACGACCCCGCAGGCGTCGCGCTTGCCGAGGCCGGAGAGGTGCTGCTCGAGGAGCGAGTCGGCCTCGGCTACGTTGCCGGCGGCGAAGAGCGAGTCGCAGGCGGCCTCGAGCCCCGCGGCGGTGAACATCAGCTGCCGCCGCTCCCACCGGAGGTACTCGTCGAGCCACGAACCCTTAGGCGGCAGCACGGCGCCCCTGCCGGCGGCCGCGCGAACCTTGGAGAAGAGCTGCTGCTGGTAGCGCGCCGGCAGCCCGGATGCCTCGAGCGCCAGCCCGTAAGACGCTACCGCCTTAGAGTCGTCCCCGGTCGAGGCGGCGATGTCGCCCAACTGATCAAAGGCAAGCGGCGCGAGCGTCCGGCTCCCTTTGCCGACGGCGTTGAGCGCGTCCACGGCCTCCGCGGTATTGCCAAGGTAGGCGTTTATCATCCCGAACTTGTAGAGCCAGAGCAGCGAGTCGGACCCCCGCGAGCCGGACTTGACCGCGAGCAGCGCGGCGTCGGCGAACCCCGTTGCGAGCTCCCGCGTCCCCGCCCAGCTGATGGGGGAGGGCAGCCGCGGCGACGCCTGCGGGTAGATGGGCGGCGGCGTGGCCCGGGAGAACCCGCACAGAACGCAAAGGAGCAGCGCGGCGAGGGTAATATTGACGGATTTACGCGAATTTTTCATAGTCACCATGTTCCCTGATAGAACTAATATACATTATATGCCGCGGCGATTTGTAAGAATCTGTGTAAATTTTGTATTTTTATATGTTAACGCCCAAAAAAGGAAAATCTGTACATGAAAGAACTCATAGTAAACGCCCTCGCCGGCGAACTAAAGGACCACCTGACCTACTACGCCGTCGAAAAAAGCGTGGAGACCCCGCCCTCCGACGACCTGGGCGACTACGCTTTCCCATGCTTCGCCCTCTCCAAGCTCCTGCGCAAGAACCCCGCCCAGATCGCCGCGGAGCTCAAAGAGAAGCTCGGCGGGGGGTTCGCAGACAACGGGATAACGGTCAAATCGACCGGCGGGTACCTCAACTTCTTCGTGGACAAGAAGCAGATGGCCGCCGCCGTCCTGGAACACTCCATGGCCGGCGGCTTCGGCAGGGGCGGCGCGGAGGGGCGGGTCGTCGTCGAGTTTGCATCCCCCAACACCAACAAGCCCCTCCATCTGGGCCACCTGCGCAACATGTCTATCGGAGACAGCGTGGCGAGAATCCTTGCGTACTGCGGGTGCGAGGTCGTAAGGGTCAGCATTAATAATGACAGAGGCGTACACATCTGCAAGTCGATGCTCGCCTACAAGCGCTGCGGCGGAGGGGCGGCGCCAGAGAGCGCCAATGTCAAATCCGACCGCTTCGTTGGTGATTACTATGTGATGTTCAACGGCAAGTCGGCCGGGGACCCCTCCTGGAACGACGACGCGCAGAAAATGCTCAGGGATTGGGAAGACGGCGACCCGGAAACCCTCGAACTCTGGAAGAAGATGAACGGGTGGGCGCTCTCCGGGTTCCGTGAGACCTATAAGCTCTTTGGGATAGCGTTCGACAAGGAGTATTACGAGAGCGACATCTATAAGAACGGCAAGGAAATTGTAAGGGACGGGCTTGACAGGGGGATATTCCACACGAAGGAGAACGGCGCAGTGGCCGTTAACCTGACAGAGGAGAAGCTCGGCGGCGAAGACGGCGACAAGGTGCTCTTGCGGCCCGACGGCACGAGCGTCTACATTGTGCAAGACCTGTACCTCGCGCTCCTCAAGGATGAGGAGTTCAGGTACGACCGCTCGTTCTACGTAGTCGGCAACGAGCAGGATTACCACTTCGCTGTGCTGATCGCCATCTTTAAAAAATTAGGGTACGGTGTTGCGGATAAAATGAAGCACCTCTCCTACGGAATGGTAGAGCTGCCGGAGGGGAAGATGAAGTCGCGGGAGGGGACGGTCGTAGACGCGGATGACCTGATCCTCGAGACAAAAAATCTCGCGAAAAAGGAGGTCGTCGAGCGGTACACGGGGCTATCCGATGCCGAAGCCGAAGACAGGAGCCTGAAGATCGCGCTCGCGGCCATCAAGTATCAATTATTGAAGATAGACATCTCCAAGAACATGATCTTCGACCCTAAGAAGGCGATCAGCTTCGAGGGCGACACCGGCCCCTACCTCTTATACAGCTACGCCCGCGCCTCGTCCATCATCCGCAAGGCCGGCGGTGCGAAGGATGCCGCCGTCCCCACGAGACTTGAGCCAGCCGAGGTCCGGTTAGTGAAGAAGATCTCCTTCTTTACATCCGCGATAAAATACGCCCGCGACCGCCTCTCCCCGTCGGTAATCGCGGTCTACGCCTTCGAGCTCGCGCAGACGTTCAACGAGTTCTACCACGCCAACCAGGTCATAGGCAGCGGGGGGGATGTCGAGGCGTTCCGCGTCTCCCTCGTAGCCTCGTTCCGGGCAACGATAGAGAAGTGCCTGGGGCTTTTGGGGATCGAGCCTATTGAGGAGATGTAGCTCACTCCTCAAACCCGTACTCCGCGAGATTCTCCGAGATTATCATCAGCGCGATGATCTGCGGGATGTACTCGTTCGTCTCCTCGGCCAGCCAGCCCATGCGGTACAGGTACCAGAAGTCGCGGTCGCGCACGGGGTCGTCGATTTTTTTTAAAGCGTTGATTACCCGCGCCTCCCCGGCGTTGTAGGCCGCCATACAGAGCATAACCGAGCTGCGCGCGCCGAATATAGCGATAAGGTCCTTGAAATACGCGGCGGCAGCGCAGGTAGCCTTTTCGGGATCTGTCCTCTCATCGAGGCTTGGCGATACCTCCAATCCGTACCGCCGCGCCGTAGCCGGCATGAACTGCCACAGGCCCACCGCCCCCGCGTGCGACTTCGCGGCCGTGTTGAAGCCGCTCTCAAGCATGGATACATACGCGAGCTCGGGCGGCACGTTGCGCTCGGAGAATATTCGCTGTATCATAGGGAAAAAGCGTTTTTTTCTCTCCATGTAACCGGCGGCGGCGCGGCGTTTTTTGCCTGTGAACTGATCGAGGTAGTGGTCCACCCGCTCCACCATCTCCGGCGGCGCGCGGTAACTCTCCTCCCCGAACCGTATGAGAATTGCGTCGATGCGGCCGGCGGTGGCTGATGGTGAGGATGGGTTATCATTAATATCAATTCCCATACTGACAGGTGTTGATGATTGTGTTGGCGCTGGCGCTGACGCCTCTTCTGCCGGTGATGAGAAAAAGTTTTTTTTTGCAGGGGATGATTCACCCGTGTCAACAGGCCGGCACATCAGCGGCATCAGCATAACCGCCATAAATACCAGCACAATCAATCCGGCGGCGGCCATGATGATATTTACCGCGGGGGCGTTCCGGGGCGTCTGGGAGGTACTGTTGACGGATGCGATGGGGGTATTGATGCCGGCGCCGTCCCCAGCGTTATCTCCGGCATCAGTACCAACGCAGCTGTCAATCCCATCCCCCCAGCCAGCACCTGTACCGCCATCAATCCCGCCGGTCTCCCCAACCCCTCCGCTTGCCGCCACCCGGAACCTGGGCCCGCTCCGCCCGACCCCTATCTCGTCCCCCGCCTCCACCACGCACTCCTGCATCTGCCGCCCGTTGACGAAGGTCCCGTTCGTACTCTGCATATCCTGCAGCAGCAGCCTCCCCGGGTCAACGTAGATCACCGCGTGGAACCCCGACGCGCACCGGTCCTGCGCGGGGAGCGCGATCGTGCACTTGGGGCTCCGGCCTATGCTCACCGTCCCCACGGCCAGCCGTATCCGCCGCCCGCCGTCATCCGTATCTAACCGTTCAAGATAAAACTCCATAAACACATCCCCCTTTCATGGGAAATTGCCTGTAAATAAACATTGCGCCAAACGGCGGATCAGCCCATTTTGGGCGCAAAACAGCCGTATGGCAACGGTAATTGCATAATACTGCCGGAAAATATGAACAACGAGATTCGGCGCCCTTTGAGTCGCAACGCCCGGAGCCGCAGCCCCGTCAGAGAGAAAATTCGTCCAAAATCAACCAAGAAAAAACCGCATTCTTCCCCGCGGTATTGATAATATAATTGATGGCGGTGAGAGGAACAAGGATTTTTTTATAATTGGGGAAAATGTTTTGCCGGCGCATTATAAGGTTAAAATCAAAAGACTATGCGCGTTGCCTCATAATAAAAGCTAACCGAAGGTATTTGTAGTGCTATATTCGTTGCCTCAGATTAGACCTAACCCTAATATGGTTAAAAATAAGTTTTAGTTTCCGTTCTATGGTGTTTTTTAGTTT
>Ga0209755_10007084_pt1 | contig 12219 bp, 9 predicted proteins | sample TergutCo191P1_FD_187301 | JGI IMG/M metagenome (GOLD analysis project Ga0209755, IMG submission 187301) | Cornitermes sp. P1 segment gut microbial communities from Petit-Saut dam, French Guiana - Co191P1 (SPAdes) (version 2) | ecosystem: Host-associated > Arthropoda: Insects > Digestive system >... | reverse complement strand
AGTATAACTCTTTCACTGAGGTCAAGTGTTGTCTAGGTCTTGTTCTGCTTTTGAGGCCATTTTCCCCACAACGAGTTTAATGTTAGTTTCGCTCCGCATTTTTGGAAGTTGATGCCTTGTCTGAAGCAATTCCTTCTGCCCTCTGGTAGTCCTCGATGTACTTGTCCTTGTCAACCTCACGCTGAACCCAGGACGTGTAGGCGGACGATTTTTGTTTCAATTTCAGGATTACATTAACATATTCTACAAAGAGCCTCCTGAATTGGTACCTTTGTCAAAGCATTTTATTACATATTCCCAAAACTCTAACACGTTCATAAACCATAACCCATCTCAATGGCTTTGCGAACCTCATCCATTACCAATGTTCCAACTATACATCCTCTCCTCATCCGTGTGTGTACAAGCAGAACACAACGGGAACATCAGTTTGGAGTTGCTCTTATACGGAAGCACTGGATGGTACAGGTTCTTGGGAAATAGTCCCGACATTTCATCATTTCATTATTCCCTCCCTATCCACACAGTCAGGGGGAAAGTTTGCACCCACGTACACTTTCGGGTGAACTACAGGGAAATTGCCGTACTTAGAACTGTAGGGGTACAGACTGATATCATCCACATAACGGATTTCTTCCCCCTGTTTGACTGTAGTATGTTTTCGTGGCACCGGTTCTTCCCACGTACTAGGTATCTCGAATATTTATTCGAGAATGTTTACATAGGGTTGCGAGCAATTTTCATTTTTGAGGTCAGGATTGTCACACAAGGGTTTTTTAAACTCGCACCTCAAGATTGAAACAACTGTATAACCAGCGTCTCTTATTTTCTGAAACCTCGCTTGTGTCTCCCCTATAACGACTCAGCAGAGTTTCTTCAGTGTTACCGATGCGCTTATGCCGAATGCACATATATTGCCACCCGTACCAAAACACCCCAGGTACAAAAAAACTTCTCTAGTCATTGCACAGTAGCCGTCAACTTTCACATTTGATACCCCAGGCAAATGAACCTCCCTTCCATTACCGTCATGAATAATATTGTTCCTTGTCCGACCAATATACGCCCGCCATTAAAGAGCTTCAACAGACTGGCGATCTCCCATTCGGTACACCACTCTCGGGATAATACTTACAGTGTCTGGTTTAAGGAACATTGTCCTGAACATCTTATTGAAAATGGACGATATAGTGATAGCCTGCCCAAAGGGGTCCATTTTGAACAATTTCAAAATAAATTAATAAAAGCACAGCATGCCTGCCTCAGTACATTGACATCGTCCATGCAGTAGACCAAGAGCTCCTGATTATTGCAAAACATTTTGTCTTTTTCTTTTCATATCATTCCAAAAATTGTGTTCGCTCCTCGACTGACATGTAGTCTCTCCACAGAATTTGGGTTCGGGATAAGGGCCCACATAGTCCAAATTGTCGGCCGTGTTGAAAAAGTAAGGATAATACCCCTTCTTGCTTGTGAGATCAAATGATTTGGGCATGCTCTTTACACTCATAGGCAGAAAATTAAGAGAATCTAAAAAGTACAGATTCTCGACAATCATACTCAGAATTTTGGTACCGTGCATTATCAGTTGAGGTGTCAGCCTCAGTTCCAGAAACTGTCGCAGCAAAAACTGTGCGTCGTATCCACGAGAGTTGTGTGAAACAACATAATCTTGTGCGCGAATGGTCTAGACTGCCGGAGATAATCTATAAAATTACGTAAGGGCTCTTCAGCCCAAAACACGTGGGTACTCTTACCACACTGTATACAATCAACACTCAAGTCATCCACCGCTTCTCATTCGGAACACATCTGCTTAGCAAATATGAGGTTCGGAATATGCTCAAAGGACCCATCATGCTTTTCAAAGTCCTGTGCGCACTCCGTGTCAAAGAAAGCACACATATTCCAGTTTGTCAGCTTGCTAGGTTTCAATGGAGCCACGTAGCAAAAATGACCTGAGAGTTGCTTCTTGTTACAATACTTGCAAAATCTCTTGAAACATTCACGTTTATTATCACCTGTTACTGTAAAACTACAATTTCGGCATACTTGTCTCCACTGACAGACTCGCCTGCCTTTCACTATGAGAGTCAAACGATTCCGAAAACATTTTTCACTCAGGAACCACCCGTTGGATGTAGCACTATACATTGACCAATCTTTGGTACAGGGCGGTTTCGCTGTACATAGGGAGCAAGCTCTGTCACACTTGTGTCTAAAGTCATACAATGTGGCACACGCGTTACATATGTACCTAATTGCCATGGCAGTCTTGATGTTTGTAATGACATTGTAGTGTCAAGTATCATGTAAAAGTACATTTTCTTGTTCCAAATGAAATTTCCACTGAAAAGGACCCTATCAGGGCTTCAACCATCATACACAATAATTTTATAGTCCGAAAGATTATTTTGAAACTGTTCAAGTTCCTTAAGACCACCGCCATTAGTCAAATCAACACCAGAAGCGGTTAAGAAATCTTGAACGGGCCGCTTCATACTATAGCCATTTCTATATGATTTGTACTTGCGATCCCCCATTTACTCTGGCCATAGCGATAAATAGGACATTAGCTAATCAAAAGAATGCCGCTTTCACAAATACAATGCTCTTTTTAATAGCACTCAGCACATCTAAGGATCTCCCTTTCGTCTTCTCAGCCCTTTTGCCGTTAACAGCAGGCGCCCTAACGTGGTCCAAATGCAATTCCAGCCGGTCGCTGAAGCCGAACCTCGCATTAGAATGAACGAACTTCCCCAGCACACCACAGACCACATCAGTTTTTAGCTGGTAACGCCGTCGGAAACTAATGCCCACCAACATTCTCAGTGTTGCGAATTCTTAGACCCACCAAATCTCTATCAAGCACATCGTCAACTAAGTAATTAGTTAATGCGGTAATGGACACTTTTAAATAAACAGTAGGTTCTACGTCTTCAGCGGGAGGCATAAATTTAATCAACAAACTGCGTCCTGTTGCATTGAATTTTGGAATAGAATTGCTAGTCTCATCCAAAATTAAGAAGGGTAGCTGTTCACTTATTTCCGACAGAGAACTGTTTCTCCTAGAGGAAGCTACCTCCGTCTCAAAATCCTCCCTGCTAACAGAGGGTGCTCGGGCAGTGGACCTAACTCTTTCTGTTCAAAAACAATTTCTTAGCCATTATAAAATTTTTATTTAAACGTATGCCACTTACTTGATGTGAGATAAACAAACCAGTCCTTGCGATTAAATATGCTGTGGCAAACTGGTAGATGTTAACGCAGTTAATAACTGTATTTCTAGCACGTAACTCTTGCTATGGCACTTTAGTACAGTTGTAATTTTAGCAGATGGCTGTTGTCGTAGCTGGTAGCTGTTGTTGTCCGTTAGCGCAAGTCTCAAATAGTAGTATTAGTATCCCCACTTAAGACCTAAATAAGAATATACCACACACACCAAAACCCTCTATTTTATACCAATCCCTCTAAAACATGTTCTGACATGTTCAAGGTACACTTCTTCATAAGCGCACGTGTTTCTTAATATCGCTTAATGGATTTTATTACCTGTCGGCATTTTCATAGCGTGAGTCATAAACCTTTTAGGATCGGAATTTTAATGGAAATGGTAAATGTCTTCAGACCACCCACATAGTTGCATAAGTCATAAACCCTTTAGCACCGGAAGTCTAGGGGTTAGAGTTGAATGATTAATAATCTTTTAGCACCTGAAAACTAATGGGAGGGGGAAATAATTTTGTGATGTTTAAGGCCACCCAAGCAGAACAGGGTCAGTTTTCATTGGACTCCTCAGCCATGCCTAGGTTAGCTGAAACCCTTTTTCGTTTAGTGAACCAGCCGCCTCCACTTACGCCGCTACCAAAACAGTATCTCAGTAAAACATGCAACATTTAAATATGAAAAGTGAAGCAGATCGCCTTCTAACGTTTAAAAAATGGCCGGTGGCATTCATCGATAAGAATAATCTGGCTGAGGCTTGGTTTTATTATACAGACCACAATGATGTAGTGTGTTGTGCATTTTGTGTGGCACAAATAGGCCTTTGGCAAGAAGGAGATGATGCATTTAAGGAACACCAGCGTTGGAGTCCGAATTGCGAGTTCATTAGAGTTCTATCTGTCGGAAACCGCCCTATTGGTTCTTCCGACCAGCCTACCGCATCGTCTGATCAGCCTCCCAGAAGCCGTGACGTGTGTGGTTATCATTTTGAGTATAGACCCATTTCACATCCAGAACGATATAAGTATACTTCCTTGTTTTTCTTCTTTTTCTAAGTGTGCAGCTTTTATTGTCTATCACTAATTTTCAACGTTCTTTTTAGGTAAGAGTCCGAGAATTTATAAGCACAAAGAGAGACGGCACGACTGCATCGATTGTTACCCACCACTTTATGCACAGTTTATAACACAGGAAGAGCGAATCTAGTCTTTTAACACAATGCTTATCTCCGGTAAACATTCGGCTAAAAGTCTTATTGAAGCCTTATCTATACAGGTAAGCACTTTTAACATAAGACTGTTTATTACAGGTAAAAAATGCACACTAGTGTAAAAATGGTTCTCTGTTACAGGAAATAAGAATTTAATTGCTGCTATCACTGTGGGTTGATCATATCCTACTGGAAAGAACTGTCGTCTCTGTTTTTACAACATTCTTTATTATCGCCGACTTGCGCTAATGTGCAACATGTCAAGGAAAAAGATTGTGTTTGTAACAAAGAAAAAACTCAGTGTTTTTCCACTATCTACAATAAGGGTTGGAATTTCTAAAACAGTGTGTGTTAGCGTCCCTCAATATTCCCACAAACATCTAAAGTAAAGTGCCGCTAAGTGCCTATTCTTCAGCTAAAGAGACAAAGTATTATTCCAGTAAGTGTCTGTCTCTCTTCTTCAGTAGGGTGTGTTGTTAGCTTGTGTCTGAAAACAGGTCTGCCCTAATAGTTCAGCGAAAACCGACGGGTACCGGTGGCGTGCTAATTGAACATCCCCGGTGGCTTAGGGCTCTATCTCTCTCTACCGCTAAGGCACCCTTCAACCTACCTGGCAGCGAAAGTGATTTACACGTAAGTCTGCAAAAAGAGTGGTTTTAGTCTGTGTCTAACTAAAAATACGCTATCTTACAAACGTTTCGTGAAAAACAAGAAATCATTTTAACATTAAATAATATACTACGTGTGCAGTGTATGTGTGTGTGCGTGTAGAAAAGTGTCTGTTTAATTATTCTTAATTTGTTTATCTGTAAAAGTATTTGGATTTTCGCGTAATTAAATATTTAAATTGTACGTATTCCAGTTCTGCAGTCCGTAACCAAAAAAAATTATTTTATATGTTCTTTGTATAAATGTGAATTTCGCGTAAGTCATAAGTGTTTTCATAAGTGCGTAAATTATTTCGTGCGTGTTGTAATGTAATTGTGCATGAAAAACGTATTTTCTATGTGTTTAAGCCGTACAAAATTATTAGTGTTATTACATACTGTTTTCATAAGCGCGTAAATTATTTCGCGCGGGTATTAATGTAATTTTCTGTTCTCATTAGTGCGCAAATTATTTCGTGCTTTTTTTAAATGTAACTGTGCATACAAAACGTATTTGCTATGCGTATTAAGCCGTACAAAAATGTTAGTGTTATTACATACTGTTTTCATAAGCGCGTAAATTATTTCGCGACCATATTAATGTAATTTTCTGTTCTCATTAGTGCGTAAATTGTATTAGCACGTGTTTTAATTAATTGTAAGTTCAAACACGGATTTGCTGTGCTTTTGAAGCCGTACAAAATTAATAGTTTTATTACATACTGTTTTTATAAGCACGTAAATTATTTCGCGCCTGTTTTAATGTACTTTTTATTCTAATTAGCGCATAAAGTGCAGCAGCTGCTGTTTTAATTAATTGTAAATTCAAATAAATTTACCTTTTTTCTCGTAAACCGATTCATACAATCGTAGTATTAATTTTCAAGTTTCGTAACTTCTTATGTATAAAGTTGCGTGTCTAAAATACGTGTTTAAAACAGCTGTTGCTTGCGAACCGCTCACTGTCGTATCTATGCCTCGGCTTACATTCCAGTAGCAGGGTTTCACTGTTACCTTCGCAGACCCCCTCAACCTCACGTTTGTAAACACAACCCTTGTCTAGCCTACAATCTATCTTGAAAACTTTTGCTTATACACCCCGTTCTAGAAACATTCAATTTTGCTTACTGTATTACAAATGTATTAATAAATAATTGTATATAATTGTAAATGTATGTCTTTATTTATTATCCTTCATAAAATATACCTGGGATAGGATCCTTTAAAAAAAGAGATGGTTCAGGAGGTGGAATTCGAACCTAGAATATTTCAATCATAAATCTAGAACCCTACCGCTAAGCTACCTCGTTTCTAGAGTATCAATGGCTTAAACAGTTTAAAAGTAGCCGCCATATTGTAAAGAGTTAGGTTATAATTTAAAAGTGGCGGACTTTAAAGTTAGGTTATATTTTAAAAATAGCCACCTTATTGTAAAAAGTTAAATTATATTTAAAAAGAGCGCCCTGGCGGCCATATTGTAAAATGGCGGAGTTTAAAAATTAAAAAATCTTAAAAATTAAAAAATTGAGCATGTCCGCCATATTGTAAAATGGCGGCTATCCAAGATGGCGAACAAAACAAAACAGTTTGGCGCCACGCCGTCTAGACTAAAGTAATTTGCATAATAATTAGATCAATTGCATGCCTATCAAGGCAATATAAATATCAATTAGATAATTTGCATATCAATCAAGGACGTATGAATATGAATTAGGTAATTTGCATATTAAGTAGTTCATTTGCATATTAAGTAGATCATTTGCATATTAATGAGGTGTGGGGTAAAGGTAATTGACCTACTTCCGGTTCGGTAATGCAGCGCACTGCATTATCGGCTGCCATGCCGCCATTATATCTACTGGCATGTGTATGCATTTTGTACACATTTAGAACGCCGACAGACCTATGCCTGAAAATGAGTCTTCATTTCCTAAATCCATCATGAAGCATGTGACTTGGAATACTGAATGTGAAATTTGCTAAATTAATTGTAGAATAGAACGATACGCTGTTAATTTTATGATCCTTACGTCTTCCCTATGATTTAATAGCTTTTTATCATGTTTTTATTAATTGTGCTCGTACATATGCTTATGGACGTATAATGAGCCATACTGCTTATTTATTTCATTCTTAATTTTATTGTTTAAATAATCAAGTTTAAAACAAGAGGTCTCTAGCCTCGTGACGCAAAACCAGACATCTGAACGCTTTTTGCTTGTGGTTGCCTATTGAAGCCCTACTTTTGATGATACAGTGGCTGTTTATAGCGCGATTATAAGATACTTTTTTGAAAATGGATGGGATCAAAATGTCTTAATCTTCCTGCTTGATATGGTTGAAGCAGTGGTTGCTGAGGAATTTTAGTACAGATGAAATTCACGTGTATAAGGATAGTAGTGGGTCTATATGCACAATAACATTACATGTATGTTTCAAAGTAAGAAAATATGAACCTGAGAGTAAATTTAAACTTCTAATATTCTATGATGAAAACTGAGGAGTTGCTATTATCTCCAACAAAAGATCGAAGTCGACTGAATGTAGAAAGAATTGAGAAGTAACTTTTAGTGAAGTTGAGTTTGTTGTGTTTCCTATAGATGTAACCTTTATTCCGTCCTGGCGACGAAACTAGATATTGTGTAGCGGCATGTTCATAAGGTTCCAACAGAGAATTTGTTCATTATTCCACTTAATAGCTTACATAATGTATGAACATATCAATCAGACTGTGCATTTAAATGAGCACTCGTACATGTAAGATGGTGCAGTTGTCCCTGTACACGCCACGAAGGCGTAGGGGTGGAAATATAGCTCCACCCATTCGTAACCTCTTAGATTTCATTGTTGGAGTCCCGTTGGACTATTTAAAAAATGTAATTTTAAAAGCAATGGAGTTTTTTCCCAGTTGGCACAACCTTTTAACTCCTGCCGCTTTACCCCCCGGGGAAAAGCCCCCGTTCCCATAGTGAGGGGCTTGAAGGATCCCAGAGCCGGCCTGGACTTTTGAAAAACTTTTGAAGTCCTGTCTTCCCTGTCGGCAATATAACCACTTTTTCTCGGTCGTCCCTGCAAACTGCTGTATCCATACTACAGTATTGTAGAAAATTGTATGAATATTTCTTTAGTGACTAATCTTAGCTGACTGATATGGCAGTATACTTTCACATTTACGATGCCATGAACGAAAGATGGACCACTTTCAAAACTTGAATTCAGTAACGGACGTGTTTTGAAGCGGAAGGTTAAATGTTTGCTTGTCTGCCTTATTTAGCATAGTTCCACCGGAATGTCGATTTCACAGGTTCAAATGAGCTTTTTTATATGAGTACACGAGCTGAAATTCTGCTTTCATTATTTTATAAATTCATTAGGTGAAAATGTTACAAGTGTTAAGTGAAATTTCAGAGCTCGTTTTGGCAGCGTGTTACGTCGCTTTATTGTATCCTCGAATTGTGTTAGCAGTTCAAAAGGGATTTTATTTGACCCTATGACCAATCCCTTCCTCAGGTACACCGCGCTTTTGTACCATCGCAATTCAAAGTGTTTGCGACTAACTTTCTCCGCATACATAGCTGCAAAAATTTTCTTGTGGCCGACTGTCTTCAAATGTATTCGAATATTTAAAAAATTGACCAAATAAATGAACTAATAAGTAGCCAAACCGTAATCAGATAATTTGTCTCCATCCTCTAAATGGCTGTCTATATTTTTTAATTAAACGTCTTTTATCTCTTCTTAACTCTCATTTCGTAAAAATTCTACTTTATGGTTTGAATTACGTGGACGCGTCCAAAGTAGACGCATAACGTCGCTGTACTTAACGCTGTAACTCTGACTTCAATAGCAGCAAATCTCTTGACTAAGTCGGCACAGCTACATAATATCTACTATGAATATATTTGTAAGAGATTATATGAGAATTTAATTACTTGCAGAGTTACGTGAATGATAAATAATTGTCCTTAAATTGGTAAGCATGTTATCTTTAAATCAGTCTTAATTTTACCTACATATGGCGGCAAAATATAGATGTAGCGACTTATCAGATGTTCGTATTTGCTTAGCTGTAGTTGGTAGACGCTGGTAATAGGACTTTGATTGTTTTCTTAATTTTTGAGGTGGGGTGAGACAGGCTGTTGGTACTGCGGCCTCATATGAATGATTTGCTTTCTGTCTGGTTCGACATTTTGGTTTGTGGTGCGTACTGTGTGAGTTCTAAAGTAACTACTTACTTTCTCACAGCAAGATTTGTATTCTAAAATTTCAAACTAATGTCTATGGTAGGTTCAAAGACAGTAGCGATGGTAGAAATGGGATGTACTTCAAAGAGGAGAACTGAAGTCGTAATCTGTTTAAAACCTTCCCAGAAACCGCCAAGTTGGAACAAGAGAGCGCGGAATTAGCAGTATTTATCGTTTGGAAACATTTGGTTTGGTGACGACAGAGCAGCTCGATATTGGGTATGAGGACTGTACTTGTCTTCGTGACACACTCTTTTCGCGAAGCCGTGATTATTGTAACCTCAAGTCTTCAATGTCACGGTAACTTATGATGTGTTCCGTATTCCTGGCATTAACTAAATAAATTAAATTTATTAAAAGGACCGACAAATGCATTTTGGTTTTATGACTGTAATTTTATTATATAGCGACTACCGCCATGTTCCGGTTACTCATGTTGCAATCTTCAGGGTGGTAAGTGTCAGAATACAACTGTATTTTTAATGTGTCAGGATCACTGCCTACTTCACAGTTGGCCGTGGAAGGATCTCGAAACAATATAAATATATTTGTATTCTTGCACTCACCACCCTGAAGATGGCTAGCTGCGTGGCCGAAACGTGTCAGTAGTCACTATATAATAAAATTACGTTCATAGAACCAAAATACTTTTGTTGTCCTTTAATAAATTTTATACTTCATGGTAGCGGTTTAAATTCTTGTATTAGTGGTAATGTGTACAAGTAACAAAGCTAATTAATACCGTGATGTCAGGAATTTGGTTCTGAATGATCCTAAAAGCTTCTTTCGTAATCATCATGCCCGCTTAGTCTTTACTCTGCTTGCTCGAGAGCCGATATATAACAGTGGTGCACGCGCAGGGTTCTGTCAGTCGTGTGTCGGAGTGCTAATAGCTGTGTGCTTTATTTAATATAAATAATCGTTGATACAGCGTACATGTGCGTGTAGTGTTCTTCGATCCACTATTTGTATTTGCGATATCCGAAACATGAATTGTGTTGCGACAGTGGCGGTTTTTTTGACCGTCACTGTGTCTTTGGTACTGTCCGGTAAGATTTCGTCATTTATTTATATTTTACCTAATGATGATGGCAGTGTACCAGAAAATATGGTGTCGAATAGTAGAATTATTAGTGAATAATGAATTGAACAGAATGTGGAAGGATATGGTTGTGCCTTAACTGAGGTTCTATGTCGTAATTTGCCTTGAGGAAGTGAGGAAAACCACCTAAAGCGTCAGGGAGGATAGGTGACGTCGCGGCCGAAATTCGAATGCGGAACCTCCGAAAATCAAGTCAGAAGTATCATTGCGTAAAACACTGGTTCGATGAATCTGTTGTTAGTTTCGTGTTGAAGAGGAAAGTTAACACAATAGAAAGTGAAGAAATGCAGGAGAAATAAACGTTGTAGTAATATTTGAAGCAAATAACAAGTATTATTGTCTGTTACAAAGCAAATTTAGCTATACTTTGCTTACAGAGAGATGCTAATTATACTGATGATTAAGTTATTGTGAACTGAATGTTGATTAAGATGGATGAGGGAACGACGGTAGTTTTACTCGCCATGTGTTTACCAAAATTAAGTCGTGTGTTTCCAGAGTTAGGTCAGATTATGAATGGGGCGTGCTTGGGAAAGTGACTTTCGTGCCATATATTAACATGGTCTTAGACTTGGAAAAAATAGGGAAGTCGCCAGAATAGCCATCCTTTACACTTACTTTCTATTCTAAATATCTAGGAAATGCAGCACTTGTCACTCTCCAAAAATTACGCCATACTTTTGACAGAAAAGACTTTAATTTTATTTAAAGTCTGGAGAAATTTGAGTTCTTATTGATCGATTGGAAATTTGCCTTGTTCTATTTTCTGTTTTTGTTTCATTTTTATGCAAGATTCTGTGAATAATTCAAAGCTAGAGTAATACTTCATTCAGAGATTGTGAACACACACATCTAGTAACACGATGAAGGGAACTAACGATTTAGAACCTAATCCTGAAATGTCTCTTGGAATTTATAAATGAAACGTTATGAAACTCCTAACCGTCCATTATCATTGATTGGTAGAACAGATTTAACATATACGTTGATGGCGATAGTTGCGATTTGAATCTTGTGACACGTCGGTAAGAAATTACCACTACTCGCTGCGTAATAACCCACAACGGCGTAGTTCTCTGAAGTTCTGCTACGCAGTTATATGCCAAGCCAGTTAAGTGCATAAATGTAAAATTTGGTTGTGATCGAAATTCACACGATGGATTTTCCGCTTGAGGGAGGGCAATTTATTTGTCATACTTTGTTTGCTAATTGTTTTACTGAGATTAACAATGCTGAGGATTTTTATTACTTGCGTATCATGCGACTGTTATGATGTAAACGTTATTCTGCTCCACTTCTTTGCACTTACTCTGGTTTCTAATATACGCATTTAGACGCTACCCTGCCCCTCTACGGAGAAGCAGGGTAGTGTCGAAAGGCACGTTGTAAACACAAAAGAGTGTAAGTGTATGGCAGGGAACCAGAATAGTGTGTACATAATGCTGAAAGTGTTACATCTGAACAGTAATTAACTGTTCATTGTCGTACAACAATAACAGCAGGAAAATTGAAGAATAAAGAGAGATCTGACATGAAACCGTTTACAAACTCTGGTCTCTGTAAAATACCCGTATGCTGGGCTTAGAATCAGAGGGTTGTTTCTTATGCATGTGTGTCTTCTAGTTAAGATCTACAAAGTTCAAGCAATGATGATGTAATTTGTGTTACGCTGCGGTATTTGTTCTAATGGCGGGGTGACACTATATCTCCCTGGACCTGCAGCCTCTGACTGGCCCATTATCCATCCGTCTGATGATCTAAGAACAGCTCTTGAATTTTCGTGAAAAAATG
>Ga0209755_10007083_pt1 | contig 12219 bp, 11 predicted proteins | sample TergutCo191P1_FD_187301 | JGI IMG/M metagenome (GOLD analysis project Ga0209755, IMG submission 187301) | Cornitermes sp. P1 segment gut microbial communities from Petit-Saut dam, French Guiana - Co191P1 (SPAdes) (version 2) | ecosystem: Host-associated > Arthropoda: Insects > Digestive system... | reverse complement strand
TAGAAAAACCCCCCCCCCCCCCTACTCACAAAAGAATAGTTTCATCATAATATATTATATAAGTGCGTGTGTAAATATAAAATATTGTATTTTTATCGATGTTTTAACTTTCATAGTGATGGACTATGACATCCCAAAGACAGTGGAACAATGCCGAGTCAAGCTCAGAGAAGAATTTGAAAAGAACCGTCATGTTACAGATATACGGGTGATAGATATGCTTGTTATCAAGGTGCGTACATGATATGAATGGCTTTATGTATTATACTGGCAGTAAAACTCCAGTATAATATCCTGGATGGAACCAAGTGTTACAGAGTATGGATTTTTTATTATGGGTTGTAACTGCTGGTCCATTAGACATGGGCTAATTCGCCACAAGAAGGGACAATCTGGAAAACCTTGTCTGTCTTATTCACTTATAGCTTCTTTTCAGATTCTGCAGACTCTGACTCCCTTTACTACACCCAGAAAATGTAAAGCATTATTTAACTTGCCTTTGGCCCTATTAAGACATGCAGAAGGTAGAGCTCTACACATTCCAGATCTCATAACTAGGTGGACATGAGTGTTCAATTCACCCTCCAGCCACTTACAACTGTGGGAACAGAGCTCCCTATTTCTTTAGTACCCATTTGATAAGCTAGTAGTTTGGATTTTGGGGCAAGGGAACATTCATGAATAAAAAGTTGGGCAGATATGATGTAGCGAGTTGTTTTATCGATGGAGACATCACAAGATTAGCCTTAATGTGTGTGGTAAAGGTGTATTATTAAAACTGGCACGTATATTGGACTTTGTCATAATTTTCATTAAAATGTGTCAGAAGGCTTGTGAATTATTTGTGAAAACAGCATTGGCATACAAGATGGACCACAAAATGTGTATTAGAGAAACTGAAATTGGCCCATTTTGTATATAGAGAGGGTTATCATATTAAGGACAAATTGAGCATCAGCTACTTATGCATAAAATATAATTCATCAGTTCACATGGGCTGTTTAGACAATGTGATTAGTTAACTATTCTGGATCTCTCTTCTTTGTGGATCCTTGGCAAGTTAACATTCTTTTGAGATTCCATCAGTCAAAGTTTTCCATGTGGTGCTCTTAACATGTACTTGTTTTTTTATTATTTTGAGATATTATTGTGGTCATTTTAATGAACTTGTGTTCTGGAAAACTGCATGGCTTGGATTTTCATGCTGTTCTACAACACATTAAGTTAGTGATAATCTTTATTTCTTGTATCATTTAACCCTTTGGTGCCTAATGTCAAGTTAAGGTGAGGGCATGTAGTGGCCTTACTGATTCAGCTGTCATTAAAATTATGGTCTTCTGCAGCTCTCACGAGGCATTTAATTCAAATGTAAAAGGGGTATAGGTCCTAAAATAGTATTTGTTGGGTACCACCTCACAGTTTTGTTCCACTGTTTTGGATTCGACTAAAAAGGTCCACTCTTTTGAGGTTAACTTTTATATATATATATTTAAATTTTTAGAAGATTTCTCTTCTGCTGTTGATAAGCATTTATGGATAAAATACCCTGTGTAAAACCACCTCTTGTATCCAGGGATAGAAATTACCAGTTTAATGAATCCATGAGTGCTGCATATTTTTTGTCTGTTGATGGAAACAATATAATTGTCAGTTTATTTAAAGGTTAAAAAACTCCAGTTACAAACATGAACAGTTACACAAGTCAGCATGAACACTTTGCTTTGACGTACAGGATGATGATGATGATAACATTGCAATCAGACAGACCATCCTAGATGCTCCTTACCTCAGTGGTGATGCAAGTCCATTCCTAAGTGGAAAGCACACATATGGCAAATGTTATGTAGCTTATAGAACAATTATGAGAATGACTGGCAGAGGAACACAGTTGAACAAGGGTTCCAGGCCATGAAGGATACTTGGTATTCCTCACAGTCACAAAGTTTTAATTTTCTCAAAAATTTAGCAAGTTATGCTGATACCATATGGTCCAAAAGTGTCCAACTATTTTATTTAACAGCACCATGAGTTGCTCAGACTCTGTAGTGTTGTTGGTATATGAATGAATGAATGTGAGTACACAGCATGGGTGAGATATTAATAATGACGGAGAAAGACCAAAGTACTCAGAAATACATCTCCCACTGCCATTTTGTCAGCCACAGATTTCACATTGAGAACCCTGAGATCAAATCCAGACATCCAGGGGTGAGATGCTGGTAACTGCCTGTGCCTTGATCCCAAATTTAAAGTACTACGAATGGCTAGGTCTCCCAACATGACAAGAGTAGTTTCTGGTAGGATACTTCATATGAATGCATGCTTCATTACTTTTTCTTTGGTGTTTCAGGGCCAGATGGAACTTAAAGAAACTGTTGAAATTTGGAAGCAGAAGTGTCATGTAATGACCTACTTTAAGGAAACTGTTGAACCAAAACCTACGGACTTTTTATCTAAATTCTTTGCAGGTCATGAATAAAACCATGTATTACATTATAATGCAACACTGGCATTAGTAGAACTGTATAATTGATTACTAAAAAAAAAACCTTGCACTCTGACAGTATCTTGTAAAAATGTTAGATGTTTTACAGAACTGACTGTAAATAAATTGTCTCAGACATCCTTGTAACATTTTCTGTGGCCATAAGTTAACATTATTTAGTACAGTATCATTTGTAACATTCCATCATACATAACATTTAACATAATTCTGTGCTGAAATTGGACATTTGATTTACAAGGTAACAGTATGTGGCATGCACTACTGGCAGATTAAAAATATCATCTTGGTTACAGATTACACTTCCTAACCATTAACAGTACCATAAATCTGAAGGCTGATAAAAAGTACAAAGCTAAAATTCCATGCTTTCTACATCCTTGCAGTATGCTGAAATGAGCCATCAGCTTTTTTAACTCCAGCAACTCCACTGCCAGGAAAGCCCACAGTACCCATTAATGGGCCCCAAAGCCAGTCTAAATTGGCGAGAAAGAGAAATGTCTCTAACAGAAACAAATCTTAGCCATCCAGCCCACAGCCTGTCACTTATAACAATGGTAATTACACACGCACTATAAAATGAACAAGGCCAAAAGGCTCTAAAGAAAGCCACAATCCACAGCAAATACTTATGGTAACGGCTACACATTTACTTGTATTGCCAAGCAGGTTGGTGTGGTGCATTCTAAATGTATAGTGTTTGAAAAAGATCCGAGCTTTCATGAGTTTTCCTCCATCTTTCCACAAAATGCTACGTTAGCTTGAAATAGATATTCCTTCCAATTTATCTCCTCACCACTCAATCATCTTCCATCCCATGTAACATTAAACAACCTGTGCTTTTTTAAGAGCATAATGACATAACCAACTGTTTCATAGTATACATATATTATAAAAGGTAAAGTTATCCCCATGCTTAATGAAGCATCATATCAAGAGTATGAAGGACTGGAGGTATATCTCCATGCAGTCTTAATCTTGGCATTAGATGATGGTGAACTGTCAGCTTCATAATCCAGTTGCTGCAACCTCAAGGAAAGTCCCCAATACACTGTGGATAGAATACTGGTTGGTTTCCAGAGCAAATCTGGATGCTGTGAAGGTAAGAAAAATTTCTACTGCTGCTGCTACCATCTGCAGTGAGCCCATACTTGAGATGCAGTGCTGTCAACACAACTTTTATCTGTCATCACGTTTCATTTCCTACCATATGGATGGGTGCACAGTTACTGATTTATGAAAAGCAGAGTGGGTGAACGGTTCCGGCACAACTTAGTTCAAACGATAGAGGCACAGATTTCACTGAAATGGTCTTAACAGGATGTGCTCCAGCAAAAATGAGGTAGGTTTTGTAGAAAGGGTGATAACTAATGAATCTATAAGGAATGGTTATTGAAGTACTAAACTTACTGGCATACACAATTTATAGTTCTTTATTACACCATTACAACAGTTCACTTTCTTGGTGTAGGCATCCATGAGTTCCAAAGTGTTTCTGTGTCTGCCCTCAGGAACAAAAGAAAGAACTGCCATCAGTACTAGACATCCTGTAAGCCTTCAAGGTGTGGATGTGGATGACAGTTGTATGTTACCTTCAAATTCAAGCTCCATCTTCATGTTACTCCCCCCCCCCATGCAATTCCTTAGATCATACCCAGGCCTGACACCCCAAATAAACATAAATCTGGGAATACGTTTTCTGTAAAATCCCTTAGATTTCTTGAAGGACAGATGTCTTTAGAGCTGTAGCTGGTTATCTTCCTGAAACACTGATGTTTACAGCCAACTAATTTTTTAACTTTGCAGATCCCAGATCTGTTAGTGAGAAATAGGTCGATTCTGGTATTACATACCAACTATTACAGTTTTGTTTAACAATTTTTAACAATGCTAAATTTCAGGAAGGTGGAAATGAGTCATGACCCCTTTACTGTGTCTGTGCAACCAGCAGTCTGTTGTAACTTTGGATTAAAAATTACACTTCAACCAGTCAATAACAAGGCACATGCAGAAAAATCTCATACAAAATGCACCCACTATATGACCAACTAATCAGAAACCCAAAATTCAATCTGGGTTTTGGTGTGTGGCCCCAGATAATGCTTTGTGATTGAGAACAGTATGCAGCAATCACTCCAAGTTTTGGCATCAGTGCTGTGGCATAATAATGCTAATAATATTTATTAGTTCAAACTAACCTTCTTTTATTGGGGCTACCAACTGATTAAACTTGGAATGTTGTACTGGTAGCACCCCTTCAGAGTGCTAAGACACCTCTGCATCTCTGCATAAAACATTCTTGGCTATCAAACGTTACATAAACTCGATGAGTGTGACAGATCATAACTATTCATGTTCATTGTGACACAGTCTCCTTAATTATTCACTCTGTATATCGTTACCAATGTTGCACTGTTCTGTACAATAACAATGGTATTCTGTTCTCAAAACACATACATCTAATTAGTAGTGACTCATTTACACTTCATCAGCAGAAGGACCATACACACTGGTGTTATCTCTGGCATGACAAACCCCCACAGACTGCACACCTGCATCCCCTGCTGTTGACCTTACACTCCCAAATGATCCAGCTAGCTAGTTCATACCTGTTACACTTAAAACCACTGCCTAAGATCAGTCCCAGTTATAAACAAGGTACATCAATATGGAAGACAAGTTGTGGAGAAGTGTGAGAAGTGATGTCCAACAACAGTACAACAAGGTTAGTTCCAGTATATTGAAAATGGGGTGCCACAGTGTGACAGGTGTTAGGTAATGGCCAATTAAAATATAATATACTTAAGTATCAAGCTTGTTTCTACCATTCACATTTACAACCACGATTCTGAGTTCACTACTTATCCATTATAGATTCTAGATTCCCTGCTCAACCAATGTTTTTTCTATTTAATCACCCCAACAATATTAAAAGAAGCCAGTAAATTATGAATTCCCCCCACTGTGTCATTTTATTTATCCACCCATTACAAATATTGGAACAGTAATTTAAAATCTGCCACACTCATTTCCTTCCTATTTCTTCTCAAGTAACCATTCATTATCACTACATGTTACATGATTTTGTAATTCTGGATAAAAGAAGACACTTTCCTGAAATCACCTGGGTTGTGGCTCGAAGTATGTTCATATTAGCACCAAGTGCAGCTCAAACCTTCTAAACCTTTCACTGAGAGTTCAGAACCATTTTCTCTTTGATTTTTTCTCTTTGGTATGTTTTGGCAATGATTCTTCTCTTTCATCTACATCTTTATCCACATCAATCTCCGATTTTACAGCCTTCTTGTTACTGTGTTTCTCTTTGTCTCTTTTATTTTTCTTCAGCTTTCCAGAATAAGAACTGGAAAGAGTAACTTCCTCTTGGCACAAAATCTTCCCTTTAGCTGAAAACATGAAATTAATATAATTTCATTAATGGTATAATGTATTTACCCGAAATTATCATCTGAAAAATGGGAAAGCATATAATAAGAGTAAAGAGAGCAAAATACATCTGAATGCTATTCCCCACCATTAGTATAGAGCAGGCAGTGTTTTAGAGTGGACAGCATTGCTATACATAGTCTGGATAGAACGTCTGTGTTTCTACAGTTATACACAAAACTCACTAGACACCTTGAAAAACAAAATTATCTCAGTGACTTCAACAGAGCAAAGAAAAGGAAGTTTAAGAGCCAGATCTATGTCATCTTACTCAACACTATGGAACTACAACAGAAAATTTAATGTTGAGCCTGTTTGTGAGCTTTTGCACCACATTATCAGTGTATAATGATGCCAACATTTTAGAGGAACTTGGCCTGCCTGGAAGATTATCCATACATTTCAGCAGCAAAAAGGATGCCACAGCCACACACTACCCACACAATCCTTTCTAGGCTTAGAAACAGCAGCAATAATTAATCTAAACACTAATTTGACTGCTCTTTTCACTCTTTTCCTACTACAATTTACCATTACATACTAAGTTTTCCTCTCACCCCTGTCCCCAACTACTATCAACCACACAGCGTCGCACCAACATACCTCACTCTGCTTGACTCACAGTAGAAAAAGATAGTCAACATAATGCATGATGAACCCTAATACAAATGACTGCACAAGAAAACTTTCTGTGTCATGTGCCAAAGACTTTTGTTAAATAATGTGGTCCTGAAAATGGCAGTTTTTGTCACAGTTATCCATTTACTGTTCTTACTGACCCAGAGAGGTCCTAGTACCTTTCCCACTTCCGGGGGTTAAGAGATCACCTGCCTATATAATCTGCACCCTGCACCTTCTACTCCATCTGACAATGAAGATGGAGGCAGCAGGTTCCTGCTACATGTCAGTAACACAGCCCACTGCCACATGGTGTGAAAACCCCAAAACAATATGACAAGTTAAAATAAGTTAACAGCAAGTTTCTCTACAAAAATGAGTGTTTCACAAGACATAAATCTGTCTAACATTATCAGACAAACTGCAAAATAATCGCCAACTACAAGCATGAACAAAATCTACCATGCCTTCTGCATTTTAAGGTACTTTCATGAATCTGGATTACAGTTACCAAGTTACACAGTAGCTGGCTAGTGCAGGCCGGTAACAAAGTATCCAAATATGACTCTTTTGATACATACAATATTTTGGCAACTGGATCTACTTGCACCTCCAGATAATCTGTTATTTTACTAAGATATCATCATTAATAGTGGCATTGGTGGCAGTATTCCAGATTGAACTAATGAAGACTAATGGCTAGCTAGCATTCCAGGTTAATTTTCAAAGGGTTCCTGCTTCAATCCTAACAAGTGCACTAGTAATCCTCCACTCATTAAAATGGAGAAAAGTGACAACATAATAGCAAATCATGCAAAGACAGCAGCAGAATAAACCCATAAAATATCATGTGTTTTAAACGTGGTACAAACAATGAACAATGTCAATGTGTTCCGTAGGAGTAACATACATGAAAATGGTGGCAATATGTATCCTGACAAAGATAAAACTAAACTAACCACAATTATGGAGACATAGCATGTCTTTAAAATGTTGGTTTCTAATCTCACTCCAGTGCAACTAAACACCCAGGAAGATCCTAGTACATTTATTTGCCCTGAAAGTTTCATATCTTACTAATCTAATTTGGTATTATGACTCAGATTTTACATCTTCTTACCCTCTATGCCCTAATGCAAGAATGTAATTTTGTTTCCAAAAGCATTTTGTAACAATCTTACCTCTATCTTCATGCTTATGAAGATAGAGGCAAAAGGTTCTTTCAAACCACTGGTAACCATCTATCATATTACATGACGCTATAACAACAGAAACCCACAATTTAAATCTTGCAAATGGTCTTACAGTCACTACAGAGAAATCACTATTGAGGTATGTTGGAGAGAATGACTTGAAACTAACTAACTACATGGAGAGTCCCTCTCGAGAAAGAGTCTGTTGCATGGCTAGTCAATAAATTTTCTACATTTTCTGGAACCCAGAGGTTCCAAACCATGATCACAACAGCCTGAAACTGGTCCTAATCTTGAGTGAGAGGAAGCCGGTCCACACCCTCCCATCCTATTTCTCTAAAATAAATTATAATATTATTCTCCAATTTATGACTTTGTTTTGCAAATGAACTCCCTCCTGCAGATTTACCTACCAAAACTTTGAATGCTCTTCATAAATTAAACTGAGGTTTTCACTAAATGGGAGGTAAACAAAATGATGTTAAGAAACTGTTTATATAATAAAATACACAACACACATATTGTACACAATTATAAAATAATTTCCTTCCATTAGTAGCTAAAGGACCTGGTTCAACACAAATAAATATATCACATCACTGAGAACACAAAATTCACTCCAAAATACTGAAGGTAAAGCAAAGCTGTCCCTACATAAGCCACAAAGGCATGTAAGAGGTGTGAAGCCTCATGCCGTGGCCGTTCTACCCCCAGAGAAACAGCCCCAGTACCAACTGAACAGGAAGATGGGCGGGCACAAGAGCTGGTTTTGACATTTTGGAAAAGTGACCTTTTGCTCCTGCCAGGATTCAAACCCCTGACTCAGTGCATAGCCTAGTCACGATAATACTTGTGCTATCCCAGCTATTAATAACAAGTACTAAACAATGAAAGAATCTCAGTCAAGAACCAACGCAACTATGATGCTGCAAGCGGCATGCTTTCCATGCATGTTCAATGGACCTACATGGCATCACTCACCAAAGATTATCACTATGCAGTAACGATTTCTGGCATAAAGAACACATGAATATCAATTGTTGTTTGAACCACAATGAACTAAAATCTAGTTACAAGATCTGGAATGTTAAAAATTTCTTACATAACATGGAAGTTACTTACTACATTAAATTCATGGAATACAAGAAAATAATACATTGTTTATATTTGAATTCTATTGGTACTAGAAAAATATTCACCAAATATGGGATTTAAATGAATGTAGGAACATACATTGGGAGCTGACTGTACCTTACTAAATTAATTTAAAACTACTCACAAAGCATTCCAAGCCGTGAACGGATGCTACGATCCTCTTCTGCCTCACGTATTCTGTCCATCTCAAGACATTCCACAATTTCATTACGACGTTCAACTACCTCCACTAAGCACTGGATCAACTCCTCTTCACGAGCTTTATCAGAATCTGTCTTAGTGTGTTCTGGCACATCCATAAGGCAACGGATCTGGTATTCCAAATCTGCATGCTCCTCTTCCAAGCGCTGCTGGCGACGCCTGGCATGTACAGCAATAAGACACCCATTTTTTGTTACTTTATGTTACATTTAATTACAAATTAACAACTCCAAGATTTTTATGGCATCAAGTTACAAGACTGAATGCAGAACTGCAAAATGTGAGAAATGGGACAGTCTTGACCTCTTTAAAATACAAACTGGATTAAAGACACACATCTGTTTCACAGGAAGTTCTCTCATCCTGAGATAGAGAACAACTGTAAAGCTGCTCCTAATAATGGATACATAATAATGCAGACTATGAGCAGACAACAGTCTGAACAGTACGGCTTAGGCTCATCTAAAAGTAGATACACACATTAAACAGAACTCTATCTCGAAAAGAAAAATGTTTAGTCCATTTTGGAATCCATTATATGTAGTATCCACTGCTATTCCACATAGGACCTTTTTATTATAGAAAATCTGTCAGTTAAAACACTGTAACTTTAAGAATAAGCCCGAAAGATACCTTCCAAATTTTTCCTTCTATAGGACACTTCTGGGATCAAACATGCTAAAAAAAAAACACCACTAACCATAATTACAAGCCCACAATATGAATACAAGCAGAATAAGACTTTCATACTGTGCACATTACACACAAAGAAAATTACAAAGCCAAGAATATTCCTCAGCGCTGTCAGTGATAAAGGAAACCAATGCTGAAGTTTAGTAAGATTAAGTGGAGAGTGCTGTGAAAATAGAACCTCTGCATTTTGTTGTTGCATATAACATTTCTTCGCTGAATACAGTAAACCCTATGAAGACAATGACATGTATTAAAAATATCAGTCAGCTAGATAAACAGAAATGTACCCAAAAGCACCATCAATTATAAATCTGGTATTGACAACCCCCAAGATACTGTTTGAGATACGAAAAACTCATCTAGACTTACAAGTACATCAGTTCTGCCTGCCGCCGAAATAATTCATTCTTTTCATTCACCAATTCAAAAAGTTGCAATACTAAATCTTCGACATCAGGAGGCATGCTGGTGTCTGTGAAACACAGAAAAATAACCACACAGATAAATAAAAATGTCTTATTTACATAAGATAAATACATGTCTTGCATATACCTCAACATTAAAACTGTCAAAACAATTTGCTTAAACATTACTCTCCTGTGTATGATGAGCACAAAGGACTGGGTTGTGAAACAACTCTGGTGTTAGACAGGAGATGCACTTTAATATGTTATAACTTCTGCTTTAATTGCATTACTGAACTCAATATTACTAATGCAATGGTGAAATCTAGGATGCTACAATAAGTCTGACAAGAAATTCATTTGAAAATTTGTGAGAAAACCTCTTGGAAAGCAGTAACCTGAGAAATTGACAAGAGGATAAGTTCTTAGGTTTTTGCAGAGGGTACCTGTGGTTTCCACATCCCAGAAGAATGGAAACCTCAAGAGAGGATAATATGAAGATGGGAATAGGCTGATGGCAGGATTGAAAAGGAAGTTAGTTGATCAAGATCCAAGGGCAGACTTGGTATTAATCATGTTGAATCTTCAAGTCCTATCACCAGATGGTCAAAAGTTAGAAGTCCCAGTTTTAGGTCTATTATTATTATTATTATTATTCTAACATGAACTTTCTCAAATGGTTTCTGTATGAATGTATATTGGTATGTAGATAAAAAAAGCAACATGGGAAGCAGCCTATGAATCACATGCACTTGTGCAAGACTCAGTCATAACTATAGGTTTAAAAAATCGGACAATTTAGGATCGCCATCATTGACATCTGGAGCCTGATGGAACTTACAAGAATGATTATTTTTTCCAACTTTCATGCTCACCATCATTCACATTTACAGCCTGATCAAACTTGTCACGGATTGTTTTCTCAAGTGTGACTCCCTGTCGCTCCAGCTCCTGCTGCTGCACTTCAATATCATCCAGCTCTCTCCTCACTTCCTTCATAGGAATAGCTTTTATCTGTCTGCGCTGTGGCACAGGCCGTGGTGGTGCTGGCCCTTTCTTTCTCTTCCACTGACCAAAGGTACTCTTGTTTGGCCCCAGGATCAGCTGCTGTTCACCTGGTGATATGGGACCTTCTCAACAAAATTAACTACTACAGGACCTGTTTTATCATGCCACAAAGGACAGCTTCAAAAATACGGTCCATATGATTGCCCAAGTACAACAGATAAATCAACGAAGACTGATCTCTATCTAAACGTATTAAACATCTTACAAACAAGTTATTTATTAACCTATAAAACAAGTAGATTTCATATTAAATAATACGAGACTTGTGTTCACTGTTCTCAACATTTAGTGATGAGTTTCTATAAAAATATGCATGCAAGAAGCATGCTGTAAGGCTGCAGATTCAAGCGATATTTCTGAAGCCTTGACATAGGTGTTCAATTAAGAATGAGGAGGTAAGTGATAAACACAACATAAATGGATGACACATAATTTACAAAATTTTGGTTGTAAAATCAAAGAAAGACACATCTTGGAAGACCTAGAAAGTATAGTATTAATAAGACGGGATGACATTAAACTGGATTTCATGGAAATTAGTTGTAAACATGTGAACTCATCTGGCCCAACAGAGAATAAGTCGTGGACATTAGTGCAACATATTATGAAATTTCCTATTCCACATTAAAGAATGACAGTTAACAGCAGTCAAAAGCGAAGTGTGCAGCTAAAATGCCTGCAGTTAAGTATCACCAACAGCATGCAATGTAAGCAAATTCTTAGCTTTCCCAGAGTACACACTGCATTTAATTCTGCCCCAACGGGTTAACAATAAATTTATTGACAAGGTGGACAATTATCAAGAATTAAAAGAAAATCCTGTAGCAGAGCTCATTGTCTTTGCATATCATGGAACACTCAGGAATGAAATGTACAATGTCCAGAATGGCTCTGGGGCGCTACCAACACCCTATTCAAGGGACATTACAGGTAAAACAGC
>Ga0209755_10007082_pt1 | contig 12221 bp, 8 predicted proteins | sample TergutCo191P1_FD_187301 | JGI IMG/M metagenome (GOLD analysis project Ga0209755, IMG submission 187301) | Cornitermes sp. P1 segment gut microbial communities from Petit-Saut dam, French Guiana - Co191P1 (SPAdes) (version 2) | ecosystem: Host-associated > Arthropoda: Insects > Digestive system >... | reverse complement strand
ACCTGTCAGACAAATTCTTGCCTACCGAGACTCTGCTATATGTTTCAGTCAGACTCATCTTTATTAACCTTACAAGTTTCCTAGGGATACCAAACTCAATGAGAATCTTACATAAGACCTCCCTCATAACTGAATCAAAAATTTCTTGAAGTCTATAAAGAGCTGATGAACTTCTGCATTGTATTCCCATTTTTTCTCAAGTACTTAGTGAATGCAGAATATATGATCAATAGTCAACCTGTTGTGTCGAAAGTCACATTGATGATCCCCGATAATTTCCTTCGCATATGGAATTAACCCTGCGAGCAGGATGTTGGATAAAATTTTGTAAGTGGTTGGCCTTCATTAACAGTGGGATTAATTTTGAGGCGTGATTGTAACTTGTTTCAAACAACTATGTGGGTAAGCCTGTAACTCAGGATCCTGTACATAGGCATGGTTTCCACCTTCACCACTATAGCCATATGGCCCACCATAACCTCATGTAATCATTAGATATCCTATTATCTAAAAGCTGCTGTTATTAGTTTCATCTGATACACATCACTGAGAAATGCTGTAACCAGGTATTATGTTTCCAATTAGTTTCAGGAGAAATCGTGACGTTTATCCAAATTTCCAAACAAATATGGGCTGCGGCAGCTGCAGGTAACGTGATTTGCAACAGACTGAATGATTGGGGTTCAATGGACTGGAAAAGTGTTCAGTGGAGTAACTTAAACAGGAAACATTCAAATGCCCTAAACATGCTTCCATTTGTAAAAGTCAGACAACATGTAGCACTTGTGACTGTCCATAACCTCTTCCATTCTCCATCAATGTCCACATACCCCTCAACATTCATATGTTTATTGCGCATGACATGGCAAATAATCCCCGAGGATTGTCACAAGACAGCATGCTGATTTGTTGCAAATAACGAAAGCCAATACATGTGGACACATAGCCCTGCAAATCTTTAAGCCCAGGCACAAGGCAAACTTAACCTATACTATTTCTTCACTCTTTCCACACAAATTCTGCAGCTGTACCGTCATAAGTCCATAAGCATTTTCATCCCAAGTTATCTTCCACAACTATCCTCCTATTTGATTACATATATCCTAAGGGGCTGGCTGAAAAACCAAAATTCGATAAACTAAGCAGGTGTATCTGCAAGAACTGGTTAGAACTGTTAAGGACTGTTTGTTGCCGACAGATATCAACTGTGTGGACTTCCAGAGACATTCGTCATACAGAACACATCACAGTTGCACCACAAACAAAGAACACAAGCTGAGCTCTGCTGGAATACTACACGGCACATAGTACTAATTCCTTACCAACATTTTAGGACAACCTATTGGTCCCATCTTCAATGGTCAAGGGTCTTGGATTTCTTGGTGCTTGAAGATGGAACTGAGAGGTTGTTCCAAAATTTCAGTAAGAAATTACCACTGTATGCTGCATAATATCCTAGAAGAGCACAGATCTCATCCACTTCACAGTGGAAGCCTTAAATAATGCAAAAAGTAATGCTTTCTCCTTGGCCAACTGTCATCTATTATCATCATGCAAGCTAGTAATGATACATATCAATCCAGGAAGTAAATTAAACATCTTAAGGGCAAATATACAGGTACATCTCTGCAGAGATTGCCATTGATTTAATAATAGCTACAAATTGGAAATACAATTACTCTTCACTGTTTACAGTAAGAAAGTAACCACACACAGAGGTAGATATGTGTATGTGTGTGTTATAACACGCATAATTTCTTTTGACACAAGCAAACTACTACTACATTAAATCTATATATTACATTTGTACATAATACTCTTATACCTTTGAAATAAATATAGTGAGACATTAGAACATGGTTTCAGCCTCTAACAGAAATGAGTACCAGGAGCATTTCCTGGGGGTAAAGGCGGCTGGTGTGTAAGGCTGACCTTACCACCATCCTGTGCCATTGTAACGAAATCTTGGAACCTTAACTTCCTGGAACCCTCTGGGCCACTCTAAGCCTGTAAGGGGACTGCTTTACCTTTATTAGAACATGGTTACACATTCCTCTCTGTACTAATTATATCTCACACAATCTGCCCCCTGGATCCCAAGTGGTGGAGTTTAATGCAAGACTGGATTACAGTGCTTGCTGAACATTCAATTGTTTTTACTCCATGATATAAGATTGTGAATACAGTGCATGCAATTGAAGAAATCTCACTGAAATGAACAATATCAGATACAGATCATTTTAAGATCTTGAGTGGGCACTGAAAGGGTCTGCTGTTACACACTGATGACACTTAAAAGCCTCAACTATGGACCTTATAATCAAATTGTTAGCATATACACTTGGAAACCAAAGGGCAGAAATACAAGGAAGGTTTAGATTTAGATTAGTAGTTGAGTTTGAGCCCTTGCAGTCCTGGTGAACCTAGGGAAACAAACGGAAACTATACCTGTATGAAACAAGTGGACAAACTAGCTAAATTATATGTAAAGGCTAACTGCCTGACATCTGTGAATAATCAGTGAAAATCAAATGCCATGCATAATTAAAAACTGAAATTGGCATGTATGGCATGAACTGCCATTACCTGTCGTGATTTACACCTAAAATTCCTAACCGATGACTTAAGAACACACTTCCCTCAGTTAATAAAACATCACCTACAAATAGTGCCACTGTTTAGAAAGCATGAAGCTGTGCCTCCAGCCCTCAGTTTGTATTCATAGCGCGCTGCTTAATTTAGCTCAGGGACAGCTTTAACTTTATCTGTACTAGAACACAAACTGAATGTTCTACTGTTTGGGTGTTTCTCATAAGGGGTACTGATGTGGAGTGAACTGATGTGATTTATGTGAAGTGACTTTGTTTTGAAGTGAAGTGAAATGAAGTGAGTTACATTGAAGTTCTTGGGGACAAAAGTACCATGCACATTAGGGTGACCTTAAACTGAGGGTACTCGATTGTATTGTGACTATTTTATTTGGTGTGTATCTTGTACTGTGGTTGTTTTGTTTTGTAATATGTGGGTGTTTTGGTAATATGTGTACTTGCATTTACTGTATTTTGTATTGTTTGTACTGTGTTTTTGTATTGTTTTGTTTATGTATATTTATTCATATTTGTTACTAATGTACGGACTACTGCCACCGAGTGAAAACTCAATTTCAGTAAATAATAATAATAATAGAATCAAATTTTCTGTGGGTTTGGGCTGCAGATTGAATGGGTATCATAATAAAGGACATAGAAAAAAATCTGTACAGTGCCACCCACACTGTACTTAGATGTGTAACTACAAAGACATACCTCTAATGAATTCACACTATGGCCAATCAGAAGTGCCATACAGCACAGAACACACCTAGATGGTATTCACCTTCCCACTCATCTAAAAATTGAAACATATGAAAGCTCAAATAATTTTGTACTGCACAACATAATATTTTGATGACTATGATGAGAAAGTACAAATTTATTTTCTGCTGGAGGGGGGTTAATGAAAGCAAGTGTTCTGTATCTACATGTCAGAAAGTATACACCACTGTCAATTTAATGGACTCCGACCCCTTGGGTCTAATCAGTATTCACACAGATAGAAATGTTATCATTTAACACATCAGTTTATTGTTATTTTCAAATGCTACTTGTTTCAATCGAAAACAATCATCATCAGGCATTCTTCTACCAAATCTTAAAACTCTAGGTACAATATTTCTATTTGAGAGATACAGAAATATTTTACTTCGATTTATAAGATTTGGTAGACGAACGCCTGATGATTAGCATCATTTTTTGATCGAAACACGTAGCGTTTCAAAATAACAATACACTGTCATGTTATATGGAAAAATTTGTATCTATGTGAATGACACAGCATTGTCGTGCTGAAAACTGAACAGAACTTCATATGAGTTTCAAAAAGGTTTGCTGTGAAAACGTAAGATGACTTTGGAGAAGACAGATGACCGAAATAAGTCAGCATCAGTGTGACTGCAACAATAACTCTATTAATAAGCATCCAGCAATCACCAGCAACTAACATTATATATGAAGAAAGTTATCATTTTTAATAAAAATTTCAGCACAGTGTGTTCAAGGCCTTTGCAGATTCTGCAGTAATTTTGGTGCTCTCATTTCTGCTATGTCACACTGAACAAAATAAAAAAAACTCGTGTGTGACTTGTACTCACCCAGATTCAAAAATTAGTCGTCAGTATGTGTCACTAGCATAAATCCAAGGAAATGTGGTTTGGTAATTGAGACAGCCATTGCAGTATATACAGGCCTTCCAAACAATTAAAGAAGACCTTGAACAATAAGCTGCAGCATTGATGAAATGTGAATGCATCCCATTAGCCCTTACCCTGCTAACGTGGAGAATATGGTGAGCTCCTAATAATGCCAGCAAACGGGATTTAATTCAGTGTTTAAAGGGTTAAGCTGACAACACATTCCTCTCCTGGCTGCATCAAACTCAGTCTCCAAAACAGTGGATAGCTTGTCAATTGAAAAGTCAAACTAACCAGTGACTGTAAGTGTTGGTGGTAGCATGAAAGAACCAAATATGAAATCATAAAAAATTCCACGCCTGGTATTCACATTGAAAAAATACTGCTAAAAATGTAACATTCTTAAGAATAATGGCTCTTCTCCAACCGTGAGGCAGCTCACAACTGCATGCATTGGGAAACTGGCTTCCTCAATGGAAAAATATATCCTTGAAGTCAAAATCTGACTGTCTTTTTCTGTGTCAAAGTCACTGACTAAATAATACATACTTTGGTAGATCAGTTGGTTATAGTTCCAGCACTTGCTGTTTGCGGTACACATACAGTAACTCGTCTATTAAGGCTCTCTACACAACAATGATGGTAGCTGCAGTCCATCCCATACTTTGGCGTGTGAAGTGCAGTCAACTTGCTCGGCTGAAGGCTATACTACTAAATTATTGCTGTAAAGTAGATTTCTGTAGAATGATTGTTCATGAAGATGAGAAACAAATGCAGTCACGAAGTATGAACTTTGTACTTAGTTTTCGTGGATCAAGTCCACAGGACAACAAATATTCCACAAACCCATCTTCGCATGGCCCTGATACAAATTATGGAGCAACAACTCTGCCTGAATGGCATAAACAGTCGGCTGCAAGCCATCCTATAACCATCCTGTATGTATTACTTTTCCAAAAGTTACTGTTAAATGTTATATTAGATGAGTAATTTCATTGGCAAAGTGAAAAATATCGAAACTCTCTAAGGACGGACAGTAAGTGTCTGTTGATATTTATGATACAGGAGTCATCAAACAAGTCTGCTGCAATATGTGCAAGAGAAAGTTTAACAGACAGACAGAAGGCAGGATAGCCACAAAACTACTATCAATTCCAAAAGCTTCTCATTCTCTACAACTGGAAGTCACTGAATTCTATAAACACAATACCTGTAGAAAAGTCTGCATTTGATTGGGAGTTTGGCTGATAGCAAATGGGAGGGAATTCAGGCACCATGTTTGACACATGATCAGCCTGCTTCAAGTCTGCAAACAGGGAACATCATTTAAGCATACTCAATGAAGAAAGCAGCTTCCTGCAACTACACTCGAGTTCACAACAGCATATTGTAGTTGGACCATGCACAGACCCATCCTTCAGCACTATGCTGCCATATTAGAATGACATGAGGAAAAAGATTTTCCACAAATGCACACTTTTGAGTAATGTTAACAGCATCATGGCTAGCAGCAAAATTACTAGTGTGGCAAGTATGGTGATGGAAGAGTGGCAGAGGCCGGGTAGTGGAGACTGACCAATTACTGTCCCTGCCCCATGGCAAATCTGTGTTGTTCAAGCTGTTACAGCTTACTGACAGCCTGCATTTAGAATATATATTGGAAGAACTCACAAAAATAAATTGTAATTAACATACTGCATACATTTTAGCATACCTGCCATACCCTAATGGGGAAAAATCTAAATGTGGAATATTTATCTTGGGGACACACGCATTTTTTTAACTAAAAAATTAGTCAAATTCAAGGGGAAAAAAACCATACTGTATTTCGCCATTGATTTTTTAACCCATAAAATTCTCACTTATAGAATATATCCATAGAAGTTCACACTTGCAGAATATTTCCTTAAAATTTATGTCTCATAAACTCTACATGAATAAACTTCTCTCCAATTACTGTGCTAGGAGACTGCACAAAACAGACTTGGGACAATCAGGTACCTAACCCATGCTTTACTAACAATTTAATGAACCAGTCAGACTTCAGTAACTGAGATTCAGTCCTTGTATAATAAGTAATCCCAACCAAAATGTTTCAAAACATCCTAACACACTTCCAACTCATAAATACTGACAAATATATTTCTCTACATGAAGTAATCTTGAGGAAGAACATAATCCAAAAGTATAAAATGATAACAAATTCAATTTCAATGGAAATAATAAATATTTTCTCCAGTTTACAGTTTGTAGTCACACAGGAAACCCCACAAATGGAGCACCTTAAAAAATTCAGAAGCCTCTCTTTCAGGATGTGATGCTGGGTAAGCAGTTCCAGACATTTTGATTGAATGTGCTGCTTTATCTTCAAGGGTTGAAGGGACTATCTGAAACCTTGAAGACGAAGGTGATGAGTTCCTTTGAAACAGCAGGGACCACTTACCCATTGACACAGAGTTATATGCCACAGGACCAGAATCTTTGATTACACCGTTGTGAAAGCGTCAAAACTCGCATATTCAAAATTCTTCTTTCCCAGGCTGTTGAGACTGAATTGTTGGGTTCAGAAGCAAATAAATGTTTGGCTAATAATTTTGATATAACAGAATTGTAATATGACCAGTAAATACAGCAATTTAATCCATGGCCCCACTGTATATCTATTGTGAAATACGGCATTCAGCAGAAAACTCAATCACAGGACTGAGCACTTAAAAGAGATGTGGTTTACATGAACCCTTTACAGACAAGACATGTCTGTTTTAGATATATAAGGACTCAGTGCGTACCACGCAGGAAACACTCTCCATCACGGTAATACAAAACAAATCTGTTAATGTCGTATAAGGCAAACATTTCTGTCATTTTCTGAGCTCTATACAGAACACATAAATGCAAAGTGAGTACCATGTAAACTTTTTAATGTTAAACCTGGTGGTAAGTAAAGTAACCACTAGGCTTTAAAAGGTTAAAGCTTATGGTAACATGTAAATACTCATTCTACAGCTTGTCACACTCCCTAAAGGGCTGAACTTGGAAAGAGACCCTTCTATACTGTCAAATTTCACATAACTGATGGGGACATTTCCCATTTCTAACTCACCAACATGCAAATTTCTCATCTTCAATAAGATAACATACTACAAATTTAAAGATCATGTACAACTCACTTACCGTACTCCGCTCTGCTACAATGCACAGCAGTGCACGCCATCACTGCAACTACAGAAATGCCACTAATGATCCCTGTAGCACTTGTTACATCACAGCACTAAGGGGTTGGTATGGTATGTTCTCATTAAAAATGATTTAAACTTATCCACCACTCCGGGGCAATCTTGAAGGTACCACGGGTCTTAAAAAACGAGTGGACGAACAACAGCACCGTAGCCTACTAGTTAAGTCAACCTGTAAAGGAATGGACACACTGAAATTTCTAGCCATTTGCACTAAAGTAAGGCTACTTACACTATTCAGGAATCTGACATTCTATGGAGTACAGTCTTACTTGCAAAGATAAAATTATGTAACTCATCAAGAAATTCTCTACCATTCGTGAAACCTGATGGCTCTTATCATGTCTGCAAAAACTCTTCACCGAGTCACATGAATCCAGTAGTCAACGTAACAAATAACAAAAGTAATAAGAAATCTGATCAAATGACAGACCTGATAACATGAGTAAATTCAACTCCTATATTTATTTACATTAATGTTTCGGTGACAACAATTCCCTGTAACAAATTGTTGACAGTATAATGTAACAGACCTATCTATTACAGCAAAGACAGGCTGAACCAATCAAACAACAAACTTCACATTTTCACTGTAATGCCTATGGACATTACAATCCAGAACCAGAATACAAATAGTCCACAAATTATATTTGTAGATTCTACCTGCCAGCAATCATATCATGCTTGCCAAAACAAAACAGTGTTCCTACACTGAATTCAGCAGGAACTGCTTAAAAAATTGTTTTCTTACTCTTCTCAGCTATTTTACATACAGTCCACGTATGACTCAATTGACATGACAGTGTAACATTCACTCTTCAACACTTTTGAATAAATGTGACTGAGCTATTTTACATTACAGTACTAATAACTGTTTATTTATCTTATATTTTCTTGAACACTTTTGTACTAAGGGCAGGCAAGCATCATGGGCACTGTGAAACAGCAATGGGCTGATCAGTGAGTCTATTTCATTTTCCTCTTTCAGAGTGTCTCATCCCTTCAATTTCTCTCTCTCTGTATGCAGTCTAGGTTTATCATTGAATGGATATCAATGACAAGTTACACTTAAGACAACCCTCATATACCACTTTTATTCCTTTGTTGCACTCAACTGAATATGCAAGAAATCACATTCATATTCAATATCATACTACCTACCTTACATCACAATTATTTTGGTGAGAAGTTGCTAGCCATACAGCTACTCAAGTAATTTGACACCTCTTATGGAATGCAAAAATTCATTGCTGTAGTTATGAGATCCTGCCACTGGACCCCATATAAGAGTTAAGAGGCTAATATTTAACCATGAGGAGTTATTAGCTTACACGGTAGATAACCCTGACTTCTCACTTGCAGCTATATTCCACATCTGGAGGTCATCTCCTTAATCCACATCCTGAAAACATATCATGCCAAGTTGACATGCCAACTGAAGCAAAATTATTTATATATGACTCAATGGTCTGATATATTTTGAAAGAACGAGACCACAAGAGGGATATTCTATTGAACTTCATGCTGTGTTAGGAAAATTATGCCCTAATCCAGTGCTGAAATGGGTTAACAAATTGTAGCTGAAACAAGCTGAATTACATAAATTCATGGCATATCTTTCATATTCTACACACTGTGTGCGCATCATGTGTTATACAAACACATCTAGAAATTGTACAACAGCAAATTTCATAATTATGTGCAGCATGTATCTTGTTAAAGCTGATGAATTAAAATATGATTATTTATTTTACTAACTGTACCAGTCTGTTGTGATATCATGGTATATCACAAACTTTCCCAAAGGTAACTTCGTATCTACTCTGCGACTGCCAGCAAAGAGAAACATTCATTTTCAGGATTCACAATTATCTGAGTTCTAATGCACCACTATTACTCAATTATTCATCTGGCCAATAAATATTCTATACCAACTGTATGTGTGGCAACACTATAATTGCAGTCAGTATAGAAAAGAATGAATACCAGTACAGAAAACAGCTGTAACCCGTATTCTGGCTATCATAATATCCATCCCTTTTCACACTTGCCCTTTTATAATGGTGATTGCAATAACGAACACCGTATGTGGGGTGAAAAATAGACCAATATGAACCCAGACCACATTCTTTCTCTTCCTGACCTGAACGCAGTCCTTGCACAACTGCACATGACAAGAATCCCTTGAGTAATTGCATTAAACTTTTTCTTGTGAATTACACTTCCTTGCTACACCAAGGCAGTCACAGTACAAGTCACGATTTTGTTATACGTACAAACCTGGGAATCGATCCGATTCTATTGTGAAAATTGGGGTATTTTTCAATTCGGAGATATGTACTGGTTCAATATAGTTACATTTTCACACACAGCAATAACATTCATTTAAAACTCCTTCGTGCAAAGAAACTGTAAGAAATAAACTTTTTTTTTTTTTACGTTTCCATCCAATAAATTAGCATAATCGATCACCAACCTATCCACTGAGACCACTGAGGTTAAAGCCCTACAGCAACATTTCAAACTCGACTAGCCAACCACCATACGTGTCATACTTATGCCTTATCAGCTGTCAACATGAAAAGGAGAAAATTCCCTTTTGTTTCTTTTGCATGGCACGCACGTTTTATGTAGGTAAACACGGATCGTATGCGAAGAATACAGTGTATATATGGAGATGAATTCACGTTAATCTGAGTAGGCCTTGTTTTCAGTATACTTGATCGCACTGGATGAACCACAGATAAAAGAACGATGAACGCGCTATCTGTAGCCCATGTATTGAGAAAACAGACAATGGCGACATGAATGTAGCGTGTGTTTGGAAACGAAAGTGTATAACTAAGTGTTGGAATTTGTTACTATTTCCAGAACAGAACTGGATTGGGTGTGACTTATTAACAAATATATTGCAATGTGTTGGAATGTTTGTAAGTGTTAACATTGTCGAGTTGTAGTTATTATTTACACTACACAAATCTCGGTACTTCAGTGGTCCAGAACCGAAAAAGTTGACAAATGAAACCGACTCGGTCAGAGTACTGGGATTAAAATGTTGAAGTAAGTTCAGAGAGAGCATGGAATTGGTGCATTGTTAATTTATAATCATGCTGAGAAGTCTTTAAATTTTGATTGTGTACCCTGAAGGGTGTAATAAATTGTAAGGTTAGGTCAAAGATTGAAATACATAAATGATATGTTCACCCAGATCAATGTTAAGAGTACAGCACACTGATGTTTTGAAGTAGTTTAGTCATTACTATCTTGGAATCTTTATTTCAGAAGAATTCCAGAGACTTTTGACTTGAGGATAAACAGAGGGGGTTAATGAATAACGAAGGGATGGTAAAGTGAAGGACATGAGCCATAACATTGCAGGGATGGCGCCCTTTGTCAGGTATGAGTAGGTAGCAGAATTATTTTTAGTCTGAAAATGGTGTTCCTAATTAAAGTGTAGTTTGTTCATTGTGTTCTTCATTGGCTGAGTGTGGTGCTAAGGTATGTTATGAGAAATATCATTAATTTTTTTTAACACTGATTGGTTGTACTCTATACAGCATGCCAAGGGGGAGGAACCACATGTACTTCCAAAGTCCTGGAGGGGATACACAGCATATGCAACGAGGCCCTTGTTTCCATGATGAGCGTAATGAGAAACATCTGGGAAACTCGTGCGGGTAATGCTAAAATGCCTGGTACTAATGATGTTAACCTACTGCAGAAAGGTGTATAAACAAAGTAGTGGGTCTTGGCATTAGCTTACATCAGTTGTTAACTGTTTGATCAGTATGCCACTGGGAGGACTGGGGGAATTCAAACCCCCTGCAGGTGCAGTCCCTGATCCACCCCCTACGAAGAAGAAGCGGCGGACCTCCAATGCAACTACAGCACCAGCTCAACCAACACCAGCATTGCAGGATCTTCTTCCACCACCACTTTCAGGTAACCTTTACATTTAACATGTTTATAAATTTATAGTTATTTTCATTTCTCATGAGCTCATTTTTAATAAACTGAGTGTAGTTGCTAGTTATGTTTATTTAACATCAGTACTACTCTGATTATATACACGTAAGTTTTGTATTACATAAATGGTTTAGTTACAGTATATCAAAAAAGTCTATGTGAAATGTGGTAAGACTGCATGTGTCTGGTTCACAGTATGAAGTCTACATATAAAACAGTCAGATAATGAGAGTCATGAGAAATAGATTGTAGCAAAGAAGGGGCCTAATGTAGGAGACTGATGTAGAGGTTTTTAATGGCTGTAGATTGTGAATCAAATTTATATATTATGGTTCATCGTGACTAATTGGGAAGTGTGTGTTGACTGTATGAGTGCACACTTGCAGAATGGCTGCACAAATCACAAACTGTATTCAGAGTACAGTATAGTCATTGTGCCTGAGGGTTATGATTGACAGGGCTGCACTGGAGGTAGTGTCGTGTTTGGATTCTCTTCACATTATCACTTTGTTACGTAATACTTGTTAATCTGATGTGTGGTTGACCGTGCGTCGTAATTCAGTGTGGATAAGAAAAACCAACTAGATGTCACTTTTTGTATTCTTTATTTCTCTTCTAATAGTTGCTCAACATGTCTCAGGCAACCATGTGCCCATCATCAGCAGCTGACGACTGCGTGATGTTATAGCCTCGTGTTGGTGTGTGCTGTGGCTGCAGGGAGGTTCATACGAACCCATCCATGAATGCACTACCTGCCAACCAGTCTTGACAACCTTTCTGCAGCCACGGCA
>Ga0209755_10007081_pt1 | contig 12221 bp, 8 predicted proteins | sample TergutCo191P1_FD_187301 | JGI IMG/M metagenome (GOLD analysis project Ga0209755, IMG submission 187301) | Cornitermes sp. P1 segment gut microbial communities from Petit-Saut dam, French Guiana - Co191P1 (SPAdes) (version 2) | ecosystem: Host-associated > Arthropoda: Insects > Digestive system >... | reverse complement strand
GGCTACTGGTGATGAGGTTGAGGTGGAACAGTCTAAAAGATGTTGAGTTGATTGAGATTACTAATAAATTGTTATTGTTGCATCTAGTTGGTTGTTTATAATATTGTATCAGTGATGCACAGTCACACAAACATCAAAGGAATGATGATGTGTTTGTAATATGTGCAGGTGTTTGTAGAACCATTTTTGCTGTATGTTGGAATGCTGTTGCTTTTTGGAAAATTGGGCAGACCATTAAGAAAGTATGCAGATGCACCCCATATTGCAGTTTCCTCAAACTAATTTTTATGTACCTGCATCTGGGTAGTATTTTTGCAGTAGGTTTGGTTAATTACTTAGTAAGTATGAATTCTGTGTTTGATTCTCATTCATTCAAACAACAAAACTTCATTTTAATAAATACATTTTTGAAATCTGATGGCATTCATAGCACCTAGATATTGTTTTTCCTCCTGTGCTATACAGGACCCACTCCTCTGTTGAGAGAATTCCAAATTTTTTTCAGACTGTTTTGGTGGAGAGCCAGGATAAAGCATTGCGAAGGATTGCTGAGTTGAAGGAACAGTGCCAGTTAGAACAGAAAGCTAAAGCTCATTTAGAAGATGCCTTAAGAAATGATTTGGAAGAGAAAGACCATTTGATCAGCACTTTACATACAAAAATTGAACTGTTAAAACTAAATGGTGGTAAGGAGGAAGATGATTCAAGCACTCAAAAAGGGAGTAATTCAGAAAATCTGCTTATTGACTTGTCAGGAGGAGAGCCTACTGTATCAGTGCCAAAGAGACAGCTTCAAGAAGAAGTGGCATCTTCTAATGAGGCAGAGTCAGTACTTAAAGGTAAATTGGCATTGTGTTACACCATGAAACTGTATTTTAGTTGTAAAACTGAAGATAGATAGACAGGAGATCAGCATGTGGGTGAGATGATAAAGGTGAATCAGCAAAATATGCTGTGAAGATATGAACTCTATTGTAATGGCTGGAGTTTTTGGTTACAGTAATTAACCATTGTGTTCTATAAGCAGCATCAAAGGAAAGTCCCAAAATGATATAACATACTTCTCAGCAGTGTGAGGGTGCTTCCATATCCTCAAAGTCAAAGGTTTTGAAATTTTGGGACATCATCATTTCCCATATCTGCAGATTCACTTTTAGTGATGGTGCTTATTTGAAATTAGCTCCCAGCAGGAAGTTTCTGCCCCTTATTCATGAATTCTGTGTGGTGCATTTTGTGTGCTTAGCATTTTCTTGGCATCTAACTCATGTACATTTTGTAATGGTTTGTCTTTTTTTCTGTATTGTCCCATTCTGCTGGCTTCATCTTTGGAAATTCAGCATCTCTCATGTTTTATATCTCTGGAGACACCATGCATCCCAAAGGAAAGACAAGTGATGTTAGCAGTGTAAATGCAAGTGTAAAGGCTGCAAATAGAGAAAGAATAGTACATAATTTATTAAAATTGTACATGGTTGCATTTATCAGAGCATAACTGTTAAATAAAATTTTGCTTTTCACAATCATCTGTGGGATGTATCCATTTTAAATACAGAGGCATGTTTGTGTATACCACCTTTGTCATCCGGGTTATCTTTATGCCACTACACATTGTATTCTCAAAAATTTTGTACATGACTTTTATAGTTACAGGTTTTTGGTTATAGGCAGTTTAAGAAAGGAAATTCTAATATTGAATATAACAATTTCTATGGAAACTTTAGTTGTTGGTGCTGAAGAATTAGTTCTTATGGGCAGGTAAATAAACTTGTTTATTTTTCACTTTTGCATGTTAATTGTGTTTGACTATGGTCTTGTTAGGTGTGTTCGCAACATTTTGAAAAGTAGTAACTATTTGCTTCGTCGTGTCTGTTCATCTGTCCACATGGAACTACTCGACTGCTACTGGGTGGATTTTCGTGAAATTTGCTATTTGAGTATTGTTTGAAAATCTTGGACTAATTCTCATTTGATTAAAATCTGACTAGAATAGTGGGTAATTAGGGAGGGGGTGGGGTACGTGAAAACACAACTGTCTTGTATCCTATTTATTATGCTGATGACGACATGTTTCGACTACTGTGGGCCATCTTCAGGCCACAGTGACCGAAACATGTCATCAGCATAATAAATAGGATACAAGACAGTTGTGTTTTGACGTAACCCACCCCGTCCTTAATTGCGCATAACACAACAGGGATGATGCACCTAAAGAGAATAGTGGGTACTTACCATGAATGTGTATGTTCATTATGGTATTTTGCTGAATACTTCTTAGAATGAGAAATTTTTCAGACAAAAGTTGTTGAGCAAATTGAAACACATTTTATGTACAATAACTTTTTCTGAAAATTGTACTGTTTATGAGATAATGTGGGAAAATATGGTAGAGCCAGACAGGCCACAAATCACAGTATAATACAGCACATGCCCTTTGTATGCTGGATAAATAAGGTTACAGACACACTCTCAGAACATGTAATACGTATTGCTTTTCCATTGCAATAATGGTTACACAAACGTGCATCTATTGCCCATCTTGTTAAATATAGTGCCATGTAGTTTGGTAGGTTGGTTCCCTTATTTCAGAGGCACTGCTGTCTCTGTTTTCAGAGTAGAATGAGGATTCACTCGCCTACCCTGAAGATGGAGGTAGCGTGTTACTCTGAAGTTTTGGTACCGATGTACTAAAGTATATGGCATTTCCTGAAGGGCTATAATCTTCATAGTCACTGCTGTGAGTACCTTGTATCTCATTAATTTATTTAATTGTACTGTTTGTCAACTACATTTTAATATTACTGTTCCTCAGCATTATTGAAATCTGTTTGTTGCACTCTCTTTTCTCCACCACACTTAACATACTTATTTGAGTAAATTATTTTACTACTTATCTTAATTAAAATCCATATACTGCATTACCAAAAATTTTCAAAACCACGAAGAAGTAGAGAGTGGGCTGATAGGGTTGAACCATCAACAGTGTTGCCACATTTATTTCGGAGGCTGTTCATGTTTTTGCCTGAGCACATACATGAATAAGGCCACAGTATGGGCCCAGCCTTGGTCATGTATACATTCAGTTTATGTCCTTGTGTTTTACCTGAAATGTTTCAGGGTACCAGATTTTCAGAATTATGTTTTTGTAATTCCTGTGCTGTATAGCAAGGACAAAACTTTTGTTTTCTTTAACACTTGGAGTTGTGTGTTTGAATCATTTAAGCGAACAAAAAATTATGTAACAGAACAGAGAGTGGTGTATTAGAGAGATGGAGAAATAGCAATTCCAGTGTCATTTTTCTTTGGATTTCATATACATAGCAGTAAGGTCATTTTTGAACAAATGTCTGTTTATCTATAACCACGGGTTTGCACAAGTTTTGGTTTTTCATGGCTGATATACGGGGTTAATTTCTTTTAACCGCAAGACAAAATTAAAATTGGTAGATGGAATTCCATAATCATGTCAAGAGCTGAATATGCTGATGAAACGGTTAAAAAGAGCAACAGTCACATGTCACCATCATCATAAGTTCACAGCATGGGTGCCATGTTTAGGTTTTCCTGACATCTCTATCTGTCAGGATCTTGCTCTTCTGTTCCTTTCTTACCGTTTGCAGGGTAAATACGCAACTTACTTCATGTTACAGAGAAAATTCGGAAACTTGAGTCATTACTTAGCAAATGTAAGGAATCAATCAGATGCAATAAGGAACGTGTAACGCAGCTCAGCTTAGAGAATGAGAAACTTCAACAACTCCTAATGGAGACAAAGGTGAGTAGGGTTTGATATAGAAATGTGTGGAAACTGGCATGAAATCTGAAGTGTGAAGTTTACTTAAAGCCACTGAAGTACCATGCGGAGACTGCAGTAGCACAGTGGTTAAGGTGCTGTGCTACAAATTGGAAGGTGCCAGATGGTGTCATTGGATATTTTCATTGACATAATCCTTCTGATCGCACAATGGCCCTGGGGTTGACTCAGTCTCTAACAGAAATGAGTACCGGGAATATTTCCTGGGGGTAACAACAGCCAGTGCGTAAGGCTGATAACCTTACCACCATTCTGGGCCATTGTCACATAATCTGGGAATGATAACTACCTGGAACCCTCAGGGCACCTTGGGCCTGGAATGGGACTGATTTACCATAAGTACCATGCATTTAATTTGTGTGCTGTGTGTGACTTTGAAACATGAAATGAACCCTAAAGGAAGGGTGTAATGTGCAAACACGGTTTTTGAAAACAAAGTGCCAGAAAAATGCATGAGTGAAGGAGAAATGAATTGCACAAGAATATGAGAAAACAGTGTATTTTGAACTTTGTGATGTATAGTTGGCATCAATATTAGGAAATTATGCCGTAGCGGACAAGTAGCATGAATATTAAACAAATGTATTCAGAATTTTGGTTAGGAAACATCTGGGAAATTGGTCACAATAAATGCTTTGACTGCTGAAAAATTAAATTAGATGTTACAGAAATGATTGCAGTGATATATATATTATATTACCTGGAATCTGAGTTGATTTTTAAAGTGGTATATGTTAAAATTCCAATAGTTAGTTAGTTGGCTAGTTGTATGATTGGTTGGTTAGTTGGTTTAAAAATTAAATTAGATGTTGCAGAAATGACTGCAGTGATATATGTTATATTACCTGGAATCTGAGGTTGGTTATTTTAAAGTGGTATACGGTAAAATTCCAATAGTCATGTAGTTGGTTAGTTGGATGATTGGTTGGTTGGTTAGTTGGTTGATTGGTTACTTAGCTGGCTGGTTAGTTGGTTGGTTGATTAGTTCAATTAGTCTAGCTAATCAGGCAGTCAGTTGGGTTGGTGGATGAGTGGTAGCTAGCTAGGTGGTTCGTTATAATTATATGTAGATTATTGCAGTATGTAGGAAATTAAACTGCTGTTTGAGATTTTAGAATTTTGGAGAGATCTGTTTATGTGGATTTTCTTTTTAAACACATCACCAGGAATCAAGCAGCATACAGGTGTCTAAACTAACTGAGGACCTACTCACTGCTCGACAAGAAATAGGGAGTTTGGAAGGGGCACTGGTTACATTGCGCAAAAGAGAAGAAGATGCTGCCCTGTCTCTAGCTGAAAATAAAATGACTATCCATAGAGAACTGGAGGCAAAGGAGGAACAGATTAGGTATCTGAGAGATTCATTGACACAGATAACGCATGACAAAGAAGCATTAGTTGAAACAGGTAAGTGAAATGTGAGTGTATATTTGCATTTTGTGAATGTTCATTCATTTGTTCATTCATTCATTCCATTGGCAGGTGCAGAATTCGATGATTACTTGCCGTTCTCGGGAGCTTCTTCCATTCCTCTCTGTTATGTACTTTTTCCTGCCACCCATCTCCGCTAACTATTCTTCTATCCTCTCTCGCCTCATCTTGCCATCTATTTCTTGGTATGCCTTTCAATCTTGTTGTTCCCAAATTCATATAAAATACCCTTTGCGAATTCTATTTTCTTCCATTCTCTGTACATGCCCAAACAAACGCAATCTATTTAACCTTATTGTCTCTATTATAGTAGGGTTTTTAACATTTGCATAAATTTCTGTATTGGTTAATATCCTCCAATTTTCTTTTTCATTGTCATATACTGAGCCTAAAATCTTCTATACACTTTCCCTTCAAAAATTTTCAATTGCTTTTTATCTTTCTTTGTTAGTTTCCAAGTCTGATGTGTATGTTAACGTTTTGTCTGTTGTTGTATTCTTTAGTCTTAATTGTATTTTCTTTGATATTTTTTTATTTTTTAAACATTTTTTAGCATAAAATGTGTTTTGTTAGCATTTTTTATTCTTTCTTGCAAATCTATTTGGTTATTGTAATCTTCGTTAAGTATAACTCCTAAATATTTAAAATTTTCCACACTTTCAAACTTGTAATTTTTTTATTTTCAAATGTCCTATTTAATTTTTCTTTAAACTGTTTTTCCTTTCTACTATCATATATTTTGTCTTTTCTTGGCTTATCTGTAGTCCGAACTTCCTGGCAATGATTTCCATGTCTGCAAAAAGTTTCCTTATTTCTATTTAATTTTTTCCAATTAATGCAATGTCATCCGCATATGCTGATATATTCATTTGTTCTTTACCAATCTTTATACCACTAGGAACCATTTTTGTACTTTGTATCACCTTTTGTAATGCCAAATTAAATAACATTGGTGATAAATGGTCACCCTGTTTCAAGCCCGTTTTATTAAAAAAAAAAAAAGAGAGACAGTGTTCATTCTATTCTAACTGCACTTCTTGTCTCTTGTACACATGTTTTACACATATTTATTAATTTAGTAGGAATTTTAAATTCTTTTATACATTCCCATAGTGTATCTCTATGTATAAAGTCGTATGCCTTTTGAAAATTAATAAATAAATACTGTACACTCTGATTATACTCCCAAAGTTTCTCGTTTATTATTTTCAATGCAAATATGTTGTCAATTGCAGACCTTCCATCTCTAAATCCATTCTGATAGTCCCCTGTAACTTTTTCAATATATGGTTTAAATTTTCCCAATATTATATTTGACTAAATTTTGTAAGCTGCTTTTCCCAGTGCTATTCCCCTGTAATTCTCACACCTTTCTCTGTCTCCTCTTTTGTGTGTAGGAACTATTATTGTATCTTTCCATTCTTTAGGTATTCTTTCCTCCTCCCAGATTTGTCTTACTGGTTTATAATTCTATCCAGTAGTTTATTTCCTCCATATTTTATAAATTCCGGATGTATTCCATCAGTTCCAGCTGCCTTGTTATTTTTTAAGTTTTTATTGCCTTTTTTACGTCTTCTGTAGTGAGTTCTTCTACTTCAGCTTCACTAATTTCTTTATTTCCTTTTTTAATTCCCTTGGTTCTTCTGTGTTCAGTAATTTGTCAAAATATTTTTTACATATTTCTGCTTTCTCCTTTGTATTCATTGCCAGTTCTCCTTTTTTTGTTCCTAATTATGCCAAATTTATGTTGATATCCTTTCTTAAATTGGTTTACTGTTTGATACATTTTCCTTGTGTTATTATGCTGCTGACCTTCTTCTATTGATTCTACTTGAATGTGCAGAACAAAACCCCTTACTATGCTGTTGTGGCAGTATTGGAGTTTCTTTAATGTGTAGTGACTAAATTGTTGTCACATTGAAGCTGTTTCTGCCAAGAAATGTATTTCTTGCATGTTTCTGGCTTTCAAGCTTCATGTGATATTGTAGTTGCACCATGCAATTTGTGGGCAGCATCACCACCCTCTCACTAACAGTCATGATCATTACATGACCACGGAGTGTTCACTCCGTCATTTTGTATGTTTTTTTGTTTTGTGTGCACATCCAACCACCTGCTTGCCCATCAGTTTGTTTGTCAATCTGTCCAATTGTCGGTCCATCCATTTGTCAGTCTGTCAGTTTGTCCATTCATCCATCGATCTGTAACACACATTCACAGCTAACCCAGTCACTTTTTATGAAATTTGCTATACGGGCTGTTTAAATATAGTTATACTGTATGGATGTAATTATATCAAGAAAAAGTAGTGTATAAAATGAGGTACTGGTTTAGAGTATTATAATATAGGGCATATATAGAGAAGATACAATGTAATGTGCTGTAATGCAATGTAATTAAAGGGTGAACTTTTTAATTCCATGAAAACTGGAATAAGGCTTATCGCTAGTGGTGGCCAAGGAGGACTGAGACAAATTTGGTTACTCATATAGGGGGTGCCATTTACATCCACTTTGATGGTTTGTTGTTTATAACATTAAGGAGCTTTACATTGTATATTCTACCAGATAATATTAGGATGAATGCATCAAAGAAGTTGAGATGAGCAGAGTATGTAGCATACATGGGGAGAAGAGAAATGCGTAAAAAATTTTTGGAGAAAACCTGAAGGGATGAGGCCACATGGAGTACTTGGGTGAGATGGGAGGATAATATTAAAATGGATATCAAAAGCAAACTAAACGGAAAGGTGTGGCTGAGGATAAGAACTACTGGTGAGTTGTTGCCAACATGGTATTGAATTTTGACATTCATAGGGCCATGCATCGTAATATTATTTCTATAGTAAAACCAACTAGATGCACCAGTGTATCAAATTTATTTTATTTTGGAATGACACTGTACATGTTTCAGACGGTCTTTGCATCCATCATCAGGAGTTCACGACTGTACATACAGCAACAGGCATATGTCAAACAGATACTGCTGTCTGCTTGCTAGCAAGCATTAACAGTATCTGCTTGACAAATGCCTGTTGCTGTATGTACAGTCTTGAACTCCTGATGATGGACGGAAAGACCGTCCGAAACATGTAGAGTGTCATTCCAAAATAAAATAAATTTGATACGTTGGTGCATCTAGTTGGTTTTACTATAGAAATAATGGTATTGAATGTTCATGTGCTCTACAGGGCAGAAGATCTTTGGACAAGATGAAAAACTGTTTGTTTCTAAGGAGGATTGATTGTACTTGATGAAAGCAGTTGTATATCTGTTATATGTTGACAAACATCACTGCACTATTTTTTTTTTAATACTGTATAGCAACCATCTTGCAGAATGAGGTTACAAAGCTGAAGTCACTCACTGCTGCACCATCAACAGAAGAGATTGGCAATTCTGAGGAAGACCGTCAAAATCTTATACAGGTAGTAAAAATGGCATCAGTTAATGTGTCTTTGTTGGAAGCTCTGTTAAACCCCTCGCCTAACATGGGTTTGACTAGTGGTGGTTGCAAATATTGGAATATGGGGGAAAAATATGTGCTGAAGCTGAAGGCTGGAAAATTTAAATACGTGTGGATAAATGCAGTTGGTTACTCAACTGCCACAGAAGCTGGCAACATCAGCCACCCAATAATTGTGTAGATGTTTATTGTTCAAAAATGTATGTATTTAAATGGGGTGGAGTGGGGGGGGGTGCTGTGTAAGCATTTATATTCATGTAACCCTGTTTTTTCGCATAAGAAGTTTGTATACCGTGATTTTTCCAGGATCATGATTCCTTCAGTCCCATTACAGACCTGGAGTGGCCCAGAGGTTTCCAGGAAGTTAAGGTTCCCAGATTACATGACAACGGCACAGGATCGGAAGGTTGCTGGTTCGATCCCAGCTGGTGCCATTGGAATTTTTCAATGACATAAAATCCTTCTGATTGCGCTATGGCCCTGGGGTCAGACTCAGCCTCTAACAGAAATGAGTACCAGGAGCATTTCCTGGGGGTAAAGGCGGCCGGTGCATAAGGCTGACAACCTTACCACCATCCTGTGCCATTGTCATGAAATCTGGAACATTAACTTCCTGGAACCCTCTGGGCCACTCCAGACCTGTAACGGGACTGATGATTCCTTCCTCTACCTCCTGCATTGGATGAGGCACACTGTAGAACAAGGTACTCTGCACTGTATTCTGTTCAAGCAACTAATGTTTACCTGCTGGTCTCTGGTCTTTGTGTTTATCACTGAAACATTTACCTGTTAAATGTGAGTGAATTGAATTCTGCAGAGGGAGTCAGCTTTTACAGAATTCTCTATAGAATTTTCTGTTTTGTATGATTGTAAATAAGTTATTGTAACTGGAAAAATTCCACAGTCTTGAGACCCAAATAATTTTGCCTCTCAAACAAAGTACTTTTGATGCAGTATCTGTTTAAAACTACTGGCAGCCAATTAATATTAGGTATGTTGTAGAGCTTTCATTATAAGGGAGGATAATGTTAAGATGGATCTTCAAGAAGTGGGATGGAGAGGCGTGGGCTGGATTGCTGTGGCCCAGTATATGGACAGGTGGCGGGTGCTTGTGAATGCAGTAATGAACCTTTGGTTTCCACAAAATGCAGGGAATTTCTTTAATAGCTTAGGACTGGTTAGCTTCTCACAAAGGACTCTGTTCCTTGTAGTTAGTTAGTTAGGTAGTAAATATTCATTTAAAAGGGCTTCTGATCTTTGAACTCTGATATGAATTGTAGGTGGCCTTCATGTGTTTTAGTGCTGTGTAAGAGTGATATGTTATAGTAGCTGCTGTCTGTATAAACATGAAAGGACCTGATGTGCAAAGAGAGTAACAGACAAGAAAGTATATGGATGAACATGGTCACTTCTTATTTTTCTCAGCAGCTCACTGTTGTAAGTGGGTTGGCATAGATCATGCCGTGATTTTCGTTTGTAGTGAGATTTGTATTGTTCAGAGTTAAGACAGTGAACCATTTGTTTAGAATTGTTGTTGTATGCCCTCTACTTCATGATTCAGGAAGCATGTTGTGATATGTTGCCTTTATGTACTGACTCAGTTTGTTTTAGTCACTTTTCACTGTGGTTGGTGAAGATAATCATGCATATGCAACAGTTCTTAGCCTACTTTTATTTATAGAAAGGATCACCTTTCTGCCTCTGGGTGTGTGTCTGTGTGTTTTTGTGCATTTCAACTTTTGGCCCACATGACCTATTGTGACAAAATTTGTTGTAAACATGCCATTAAGGTGTGGTGTTCAATCTTCTTATACCACCAACTCTTTGAACAGCTTTCCTTAGTTTACCGTATCATGTCTTACTGTTTTCTGTTACTTCTTATTTCACTGGTGGGATGGTATAGTAGTAGTAGTAGTAGGAGGTATAGAGACTGGTTATGGGCTGGATGGCCCTGGGGTTGAATCCCAGTAGGATCAAGATTTTCAGCACCCATCCAGGCATGTGCTAGACCCCACAATACAGTAGGTACTGGGTCATTCCCAGGTGCAAAGCAGCTGGGTTGTGACATTAACCACCCACTCCCTTTTAGTGCCAAGGGCTAAAGAAAGAGTAGAACTATAGCTGTACTTCCCCATCTGTTCCTTCAAGGTGGGTTACAGGGTGAACTCTTCTGCCTTCTTTTTACCCCTTGTTTTTTATGTTCATCATTATTAATTGAAAGCCTTTCTAAAATGTAGCTTAAGCTCTATAAACTTGTGTTGATAATTTAGTGCCTTATTTTTAGTTATCCCTTCCATAAAATATGCATTATAATTGTTGATGGTACCAACATATGCTTCATAACAATCCCAAGAACAAAAACCTGAGAATATGCAATTTCTGGGACATAAGATTTCTGTGGGATGTAAGATAATAACATGAATATCATGCAGAATAATTCTTTAACATTTGAGTAGATCAGGGGTATGCAACATGCAGGCTGTATGTGGCCTGCCACATTGCACTATGTGTCCTGTGAACACATTTGTAAATTTTATATACTGTAAATAATTACACAACAATTTGGGTGGTTTAATGTACCACTTACTGTGGTTTTTTCATGTGTGTCCTGCGAACCAGACCATAATATTTGTTGTGACCATTTACCAAAAAAGTTGAACATCCTTGGGTTAGATGGTGACAACTAGAGCTGGGCATGTGGAATTTGGTGTGGTGATAGAGTATAAACGTACCTGAATTTCAAATTTTGTCTAAAATATTGGTATAAATTAAGCAGGGCAAACGTGCGAATCCGTACTGAAGTAATACTTTTGTTACAAAAATGACATGAAATAAAGTGAAAGTATGCAATAGGAAGTTGGGGTTTGTGAGTTTTTCTCAGAATGCCTGTTATATTGCTGTGCAAAAGGAAGTGGAATATTTTGGTTTTGTACAGTTTTGTGAACAAAATGGATTTTGGTAAGGAAGTCACTTTATCTATGATTGATGGGTCCACCTTTTCCCACAGGAGCTGTCTCGAGGGAAGGCAGAAGCAGTGAAATTGCTTCAACAAGACATGCAACAAAAATTAATTGACTTGGGAACAGAAATGTCTGAGAAGCTGCAGTCTTCTGAACTAACAAATGAACAGCTTGAAGCAGAAGTTGAAGCACTGAAATGTCAGATTAAGGAACAAGAAGAAGCAAATAAGAGACTGGAGTTAAAGGTGAGATCCATTCAGGGTAAAGAGTCTTCAGCTGAGATGACCATTGTGGATTCTGAAAGGAGTTTTGAACTGGAAGTAGCACTGAAGGACTGTGAGAATAAACTGCAATCTGCTGAAATGAAACTTGCAGAGAAGGATAATGTGATTGCAGATTTGGAAGCGAACTCTGAACTAATGACTATTGAGCATAATAAGAAATTAATGTCTCTTCAAGCTGAAGTAGAAATAGCATTAGCTGAGAGACTGCAGGCTGAGTGTAAACTTTCAGAACGACAGCAGGAATTTGAAGAGGGGCGGAAAGTGCTGGCA
>Ga0209755_10007080_pt1 | contig 12222 bp, 7 predicted proteins | sample TergutCo191P1_FD_187301 | JGI IMG/M metagenome (GOLD analysis project Ga0209755, IMG submission 187301) | Cornitermes sp. P1 segment gut microbial communities from Petit-Saut dam, French Guiana - Co191P1 (SPAdes) (version 2) | ecosystem: Host-associated > Arthropoda: Insects > Digestive system >... | reverse complement strand
TGTAGACACTCAATAATGAAAAGTCTAAACGTGCCGCGTTAGAACAATACACGGATTCAGAATAATAGAGAGTCAAAAGTCAGCAGCGGTCAAATTGACCGCCTTGGCGCTTCTAGTGTTAAAGGATCACATTATTTGAACATCCGTCACACGCTCGAGGTTAAGACACCGCATGGATGGTGGGACAGATTGCTTACAGCACTTGTAGGTTTAACCTGAAAATACCCATTTTTCTATGGGACAGAACATGACTAAGCATTGCAGAACGTGAGGTATTATCGATCGCTGTACAGGAATGACGTCTTCCTCTGTACGTCAAGTAGTCTTTCGATAAACAACAAAAAGAATACTTGCTTTATACAAATTATTAACGCACGCTGTAGCGGTTGTAACATTTAAGGACTTCACGTTTTTAATACTTATTAGCCTTCCGGCCTCACAGACGGCATGATCTACCTGAAGCAACAAAGCGGAACCATGTGGAAAACTATTTTTAAAATCCGTGTTTTGTGGCATTTGTCCTCAGTATTCTTGTGGGAGATATGCAGCGCCTAACCCTCAGTGCGATTGTGGCATGTGTCCAGATGTAAGGTGGACGAACAAGTAAACGTGGTGAGCACATTCTTGTAATCTAAACCGCGAAGTACATCTATATATTTTGTATACATTTTGTTTATCCTGCATTGTTGTTGAGAAATAAGATATACTCTTTATCGTCCATAATTTATCTACGAATATTGACAGATATAATATACTTTGCATCTCCAGCAAAACCACAGGACGCAGCTCTGTTACGGAGGTATCAGGTGAGACATAAGTTTGTCCGCTGTCTGCTGTCATTTTTTCTTCCATAAACGGCTCTGCTTCTGTCCGGCTTATTCCACGCCCATTTTAACTTTCTTATGATTGATGCAGCTCGGTTTAATAAAAGAATGTGTGATATCAGGGTCGCAGGGGGTGGAGTGGTTGTCATGTCACTGCGTGTGCATAGGATGTGAACATTTTTCTTAATAAAGGAACTTAGTACACGATTTCGTGATGAAGTAGTCGTAGGCTAGGAAATAATGCCTTTTAGTTTTTATTTAATGTTGTTTCCATTTCACACATATAGAAGTTTCACAAAACTTGCATATCATTGCTGAAGGCATGTTATTTGTAATATAGTGGCCATGTTTGTCAACAGTCTTCTTTCACATTTGAAGAAGAACGTGTATTCCCTGTCGGTAAGTTGCCCGCCTTCCAGTGCACTTACTGGCACACGGCATTCTACAGTGCCACATCAACCTCGTAGTGATACCCTCGGAGGCTGACTTCAAAAAGACCGGAACGGTGATAATGTGATATTACCACTGTAAAGTAGGTGCGGCAACACTTCATCCAAATTTTGTTTTAGCCTCATTGGTGCGCATACTTGTGTGACCTGTATTGTTGCGTAGCAGAAACCCCTCTGACGTTTTTCTGTGGGACGAACTTGACGAAGGCAAGTATTAAGACCGTGCATAGTGTTTCAATGTAGCGGTCATAGTTCACTCTTGTCCACCTAGGCAAGAAATACACAAGAACATCATCGCATACCACAACACGGTGGTGTGATTTTCGCTGCTAAAGACACGTTCTTTAATTTTTTCTTCGTTGGGGATGTTGTGTGGCTGTATTCCATCAGTTGCCGCTTGGTTTCGGTTTCAAAATGTGAATCCGTGATATAGTGCTACAGGAATGTCTCACTTTGTGCATCATCTTGGTGGGAATTAGTGGCGGTGGCATTCGTTGCGCCTTTCAGTGTATATCTTAGCATTTGTGGCCCATTCCATTTGATAGTTGTTACAGTGCTTTCTAATGCATATTATGGAGTATAATTCATATGCTGCTATACGACGGTCACCGTATGTCAATTCATTAACGTGTCAGATGTCTGGCATTACAGCACGGGTTAATAGTTATGTTTCTCATTTTTCAGTTTCTTTAACCCTTTAAACCCTATCGGTTGCCATATGTTTCACCTGGTTTAACAATATAGGATCTCTAAATTCTGGCCACAGGAGTTATTTATCTGGTTTGTATGGATCTCAGAACAAAGCTATTATGTTCCCATACAGTGTTAATTGGTTTGTGCGCGCTGAATCTATGTCTAAATCAGGATAACTTGCAGTCTGTCGAAGGATAATCCGTCTTATCCCCTGTCGAACAATACCCATTTGTCCATAGTTGCTTCACTATACACCAGTGTAAGCCGTTCCGTTGATTTTGATGTCATTTTTTTTTAAGCAAGGGGCATTAGGCGTGGATGTGTTTGGCGTTTGATAAACACTGTAAAAGAAACAGCCCAATTGTCTGGATTTTCACTGTCCAAGAGATACGTTACGGTGGAATGTGGGACTATTGATATAGTGTTTCCTTGAACAATCGCATGAAAATTCAAAGTTTATGCAATTAAATATATTTGCTTGTTATTCAGTATTTACCGCTGTACGACACAAAGTCGTAATGCGCCCTTCGTATTCCGGCTTTCGGACTTACACTTTTTCTCCTTCGTTTTCTCCTCCTCTTGTAAACCCTATGGTGTTTCTTTTTGTAATCAGATTATGTGCCTTCTCTTCAGAATTGCATTTTAGCATTATTTAGCCTCGAATGAAATATAATTCATTGCTGGTGTAAGGTGGTGGTGCAAGCTGCATGGTATGTTGCATGGTCATGGTCTCACAGGACCGAACTGAGAGCCGGGCCAGTAGGTCATCTCTCCAGGTCGGAGGGGCGCTAAGATGTCACTGGACTAATCGGATATATAGTGCTGGTAGACCCAGATTTTTCACGCGCGAAAAAGCTTCTCCGTAATTTTTCTGCGTTTTGGACACGTGCCATCAAAATTATTTTCCGGCTCTGTACTAGGCCGAAGAATTTTGAAGAATGTCGGTTTGAGGGGTGCCAGATTATTAGCCTACACGGTGCGCCCTCATATCTTGGGTTGGCCCTGTGTTCTCTAATAGCTTCGTCCACTTCGTCAAATCCATCTAACATATAGAGTAACTCTTTAATATTTAGGTGGCAGCGACAAGTTATTCTCGCTTCTTTTTGCTGGTGACGCGTGTGTGGCACGAAATGGTCACAGGTTGCTTGAAGCGTAGCCTGTCGTATTCCACGTAAGTGTTGAACAGTCGATACAGCATTGTATCCTAGGAGTGCTCTTGTCAATAGAAGGCATGGATTAGTAATACAACCAAAATATTAAGGCTGCTGATTTCGACTCCGTAAAACCGTCCTTAAACCAAATGTACGCTCTGGTACTTACACATTAGGGTGAACAGTCTGTTCCGAATGTAATGCTGGCACAAGGATTACTAATATTTAATTTATTACTAGGTAGGGTATGAATATACAAAATGTTTGTAAAATCACCCACTCAATTCAATATTACGCAACTGATTATGTAGAATTTCACTCCTTAATGATTTGAATTTGTAGTATACCTTTCACAATGCACAGTAGCAACATACACCGTATTAACTCTCTTGTCCAATAGTGTAGCCCCTTTAAGGTACTGAATTGCCTCATACAACACCTTGTTTGTCTTAGAATAGTAAATCATGTAATGAGTATAACAAATTATAATGCAGTGCTATATTGCGCAACACTTGTAGAAAATAGTTATAATTGGCACTGTTCACTTCACAGTGGTAACACTTGTTATTAACACAGTATATTCAGAAACTACTCCCTGTGAGTATTAAAATACGTACACTGCCCTGCACAGTTCTAATATATATAACCCTTTGTTATAATTGTATGAATGTGACGACACTTGCTGCCCTCATGGCTTGACCACGGAACGCTGTTCGCCAACTCGTTCGGACGCGCACACAAGACTGAAACGACGCGCGGTTACTAGTTCCCGCGAACAAAGAACAATGTTCTAGAAGCGTCTATGACGCCTGTGACGTCACGTGCCTCGTGATGGCGAGTGACCAGGAAAGAATGATACATGTTACACAGTATGATGCAACACTTGTGAACAGAAATTAAAATTAACAAAAATAATAAATTAGTTATAACATAAAATTTGTCCTTGCGTGAACACCAAATATAACATGAAATATGTACAGAGAAAAAGTATTTTCTTTTTATGTTTTGCTGACCGTGCATCTCAGTGTAATCGTATTAATTAATCAATTTGAGGCAGAAAATCTTGTTTTATAGTAAGTTTATTAAACGCCTCTACATGTTTCGAGCACTGTGCTCATCATCAGGAGGTCAAAATTGTACATACAGCATCTGGTATCAGTACACCTGTAGATGGCCGTCCCGTGCACAGGTTGAGAAAAGACTTGTTCTTCTCTCAGCCTGTGCACGGGACGGCCATCTACAGGTGAGATGATACCAAATGCTGTATATGTAATTTTGACCTCCTGATGATGAACACAGTGCTCGAAACATGTAGAGACGTTTAATAAACTTATACAAGATTTTGTGCATCAAGTTGGTTAATTACTAGGATTAGAGAAAGTTTTGTTACGGCAGAGCTTTTATGTTGAGTGTGACACTTTGAGATCTCAAGGTGTAAGCGTGACCAACGAGTACAATGTTGCTTGTAGGGGCGTAGCTACCGTATAGCACGGGATGCGCAAAGTACCAGGGGACCCACGAGCACATCACAAGCGATTTTGGTTTTTACGCTAAATTACACCACCCACTGTTAGTGCGAATCACACGAACAGAACTCCGCACGAAAACGCTTAATTGTCGCCATCAGTAACATCATAATAGTACGTACGAAGTCTGGCTGTTTTGCATGCAATTTGGTGTCTTATTGAATGGATCTGTGTTTTCGATAAATTGTGAAGGAGAAGAACATTTTACTAAAAACCAAATTTTATGGATGCGAACAGTGAAAAGGTACTTTTAATGACCTGAACCCCTTCCCCCCCAACAAAAAAACTTATTAATAAACACAAGTAGAGATTTTTAAGCTTTGCAGATATCAACAAATATATCCGGAATTGCTATCTTTCAATTTGCTAGTTATTTTGTCCTTGTAGTTTTTTCTTACGAAGTCGTAACAAAAGTCGATCAAGCGATTTTCGTAAATATTTCTTATAAAACACAGTTGTTTGGAAAGCGGCTTTTCTGGGATGTGTGCTGTTATGGTTTTGCGTTTACGCTTCTGGTAACAGTGGCCAGTGTGGAAAGGTAAGTTAAAAATATTTTTTGAAAAACTACAAGAGAAGTACGATAGGCCAAATCAGGCTAAATAATCTTGCTGTTCTGGCCGTCGAACTCTGAAGAGGACCAAAACGGACATAATAAAGAAGGACATATCGATAATTTTGTAAACACAAGGTCAAGAAGAAAAACTTTTTGAAGTTAGAACTTAATTGAATTGTTTTTTTGGAAAAACAGTTTTTCAGATTTTCTGCAAATAGGGTTACTGTAACCGCCAGTAGTGTTGTTTTCTGGGGGGAGGTGGCGGGAGAAAAGGGTGCATACCCTCACGTATCTGTTTTGCCAAATATATACAATGCCCGTTGATGTGATAATCACATCTCTTCTGCGTATAATTGTAAGAAGTAAGATTTAAATAGACAGCTGTATTTGAAAAATAAGTCTATTTATGGTAGTTTTATTAAAAGTGGCTGTTTACTTCGTGGGTACAACAGGCCTATCGGTAAGCTTTGTATAGAGCCCCAAAAGTCGTACCTCCACCACTATTTGAACCATTTCTTTGTATAAGATTTAAAAGAAGGTGAAAACTTATTTCAGTCAACGCAGCTCATTCAGTAAAAGTACAATAAAAATATAACGGCTGCACATTTCGGCAGTTTCCCGAAGCCATCTTTGGGGTACGTATGACATATAAAATATATTATACTGTACTTAGCTTGGTGATTGAAAATGTTTGTGCAGTATCCTTAGGTAACGGCCGTTTCCTGCCATATCCAGATCTATTTAATATTGTTCTGGCGTTTGTCTTTAAGAAACAGCAAACCGTCCCCGCCATTGATGAGCCATATATTGGAGGCACAAGCTTCTCCCAGCTTATAGTTAATATTTTTTACTTTTCTGTCCCGTGGACTGGACTGAATGTTTTTCAGAATCTGCTTTCATTCCGGTTAGCAGTACATAAACTATACCTGTCTACTTCTAGCAGTAATTATTAATTTATCTTTTGTAGCAAACGTGTAAAGTTTGTCCAGCATTGCATTCTTAGAGCTGCACAGGCTGACATGACTGGACTGGATGGTCTGGGTTACATTTCCAGCAAGGGCAGGTTTCTGAGACCCAATCCATTCTCCTGCTGAGTGGGGTACGTGCAGGCGAACTCTCACTCCTGTGTAGTGGTGCTTTAATGCGTCCCCTATAGGTTTGCATCTTTGTGGCTTCATGCTGAGGCACAATGACGGTGTTACGTTTTAAATGTATTCAAACAGACAGGCGTGCATCTTTTAACGCTTCTTAAACGTAAGATTGATGCGTTTTTCGTCGTCTCTCAGACACGTCAGCTTATTTTTCGTCAAGCAGGTGGAGCTGGGATATCGCAGTCGGTATTTTGACTAGGCTACGAACTAGACAACCCAGTAGTCGTGGCTTGTTCTCGAAATTATTCAGATCAGCTCTGAAGCCCACCCTCCATTCTATTCGGTGGGTACCGGGGGCTCTTTCCCCGCAGTTAAAGCAACCGGCGCATGAATCCGACAACTCGTCTCCCTCTAGTATCGAAGTTGAGTAGGTGTGGCGTAATATTCCACTCTCTCATGCCTTCTAGGCGTACACTGAAACTGATTTACTTTATTCATGGGGGAAACATACAGTGGTTGGCACCGTTAAGACACCTTTCTTAGTTATTTTATCATTGTGCATACCACTGTGACGGTAAGACTTATTTTGACCATGGAATAAAAATAAGGACAGTTGAAAGATTATAAAAATGTTTCTGAAATTTTCTGTAACGTTTGTTTAATTAAGAAAAAATGTTAAATAACAAATACGGGTAAACATAGCCATTGGCACTCACATAGGATACATAGTTATTGTCACCAAGCTGTACAATTAGTTGCACTGACTGGATTAACGACATTAAGAATGTTACGGCTATTCAGAATCATCCAGAGCCGTGTCAGAGGAACTGTCTGAATACTGAAAACGTGGCAAGCATAGGAGTCTTTTTCTTCTTCAGGTATGTGCATTTTATGATGCCATGGACCACTTTTCCAATAGAAAAGTTTGTTGCGTAATGAGTACGCTACGTCTGTCAGTTTTAACACTTAGAGCATTTTAAACACGTTCCCCTTTTATCGTGTTTTTTAATACTAGATTTACCTGCTATATTCCCTTTTTACTTCTTTTTTCTTCTATCTTTCCCTCTTTCTTTCCAGTTTAGCAAGTTATTTTTTCTTTTCTTTTCTTTTGAAATAAAGTTTATTTTCTGCATGTTATTAAAATTCGCATCCTGAGTTTCTCTTTGGCCTTTTCGGTGTGTTTGACCATTACAAAGCTCCTTGGATGGGAGAAATGCGTTTGCCTGTTTTCATGTCCTGTATGTGTGGATACAGTTGTGCCAGGATTTTCATCCAAAGCGCATGAAGTAATCACTGCCACGTCAAGATTAAATGTTTGATGGTTTGTTTCTCTTTGCTCCTGACCTATATAGCTTGATCCTGCGTTATTACACTTTTGTTACCTGGACGTTCTAGCTGTTCTGATGATATTTTCTTCTAAAACATCAGTCCGTCTCTTGAGCGCATGTTTTGCCTCATTGTTTTCTCGTATCTTGAGCTCTATTGTATGTTGACTTCCCACAGTTTCTTCGAACATTTTGTATGTTACGGTCGTGCTGCAGCCCTCAGGAACTCTTTGTGAGATTTCAGATGGTATTCTTTTGTATGTATAATGGGTGGGTACATCATACCTTGAGTAGAGAAGACGAACGCGGCTGTTACATACGCTTTTTCAAGACCTCTATCAACTTCATACACATTTTATTTCCAATTGCATGCTAAGGCTTCTTCAGTCTTTGGGAATAATAGGAAACTTGATATATCATCTTTGAAAAATCTTGTTGGGTGCTGAAGAATGTTCAACGATTTTTCTTCTTCTATGACATCTTCAACTTGCTGAAGCCTGTAAATGAAGAAGAAAAGTATATTATGTTGGTAAGCACCGGCTACCTAAAAAATTCACAATAAAGCTTGTTTACGATTTCCGTATATCTGCCTCACCCTGTGTGGGAATGGATGAGGTTGCGCTTTCACTAGCGAAGTGGACAACGTAGGATAACGGCGAAGGTATGCTCGAAGCCATCCATTTACAGGCATAATATCTTTAAAAGGCTTTTCTCTGGCTTACAGTTAGGAATTCTTCAACTGACAACTGGTCACCCAGCTTCCTCTGAGTAATCCTTTTTAGAGCCGTCAGTTACCCATTTGATTGAAACTTGTTCTCCACCTTCACTAAGAACTGGCGGAGGTCACAAAGAAAATTTTGAAAACATGCTACTTAATCGAAACTGTGAGGTGAACCTTGGGATATTTTACTTTCTCGCTGCCGTTTTTCTGGCTATACTCCCTCGAATCTGGTAAAGCCGCCTCTAAATTTGCATGGTTGTAAATACATATTCCCTGCTTTCTTCTTATTCCTCCCAGATGTAATCCTACTCAAGTTGATGAATAAAAATAAAATGTCATCAGGCAACATTTTTTGCACTCCCAATAACTATAGAATTGACAGTAGGTGGCATACATCTTAGTGCTTTGGCATCCCATGTCAGCTATTGTTAAATCACATTATAACCGCATGAGAATTAGAATTAAGCTGATGATTTTTTTTATCAGTGCGGTAAAGGTAAAAGAAAGTAACTTAAGAACACTTGGCAGTTTTGTAGAGTTACTGGCATGGGATGCCAACAACTAAAATTTTGTATATTTTATTACAGTTGTTGGCACTCCGCTTTTTTTTAAATAATAACACGTCAAAATTTACATCAGATCATACAGAGCAACTCTTCAGGAAAATACACTTGTAAGTTTCATAAAACTGCTGTACAAAATAAAATTCAGAAATTTGAAAGTAATTTGCTTAAGCCTTACCTTAAATAATCGCCCTTCCTGGCTCATGCCGTTCACAGTGTCTGATTTCAACCAGTCGCTAAACTAAGCGCTTCTGGTGTGTAATTCAAATACCACATCACGGACTAAGCATCCATGAATCCGAATATGTTTCAGAGATGGCGCCATTTTGGCTGGTAGCCTTATTACAGTACAAAATAATGAAAAGATGCCATTAACTGTCCATTGCCAACAATTCCTTTTTTCCCCTTTATCCGACAACGTAAAATAAGTACTGCCAAAATATAATAAACCCAAAACAAAATAAAAGTATAAAATGAGATATGAAAAATAGGTAGACTTTTCACAATTCGAGAATTTGCGAATCTCGCGAGTTTCCAACCCGCAAATGTTGGAATACTTTACTTAGTTTTCCAAACTAGCTTGACCTTTATTTTGCTATTTTGTGGCGAATATTCCTTATTCTAAATTTGGACCTCTATGAATGGAGAGTTCCTCACTTCTCGTCGTGGTTTTGTGGAGGACGTTCAAAGGTTTTGACATCTCTCTTTCAGTGTTTTAGTTTAGAAGTGCGGGAATTTCCGTGATCTTTAGTTTGATGGTATGTTCGCTTGTTACGGTGGTAGTTAGTGTTCTGTTTTTGTTCGTCACGGCCTTTATTTTTGACCCTGTGTTCCTTCCAGTTTGTCTCGGCTTGAGGAAGGCCACAGTGCAACAACCCAGCATCCATCACAAAAACAAACATCCACTAACCATGAATAAAGAAACATAGCATTCTTGAGAATTCCAGGTTAGTTTTCTTGCCTGAAGATGGCAAAATAAAGCTGACACCTAGAATCCTATTAAGCATAGTTGTATATGACATTAATATCAGTTCGTTAATTCCCTTCAGAGATTACACAATGATACAAAAATATAGCATACAGCGTTTGTTAGTATGTTAGGGTCACGAGGTACCGTGCCAGCTAAACCTCGTAATAAACTTCATGGGTGTAGTGTGCACGGCGTGGTCGCTGCTAGGCCCACGTCGGAAAGGTCAGGCAGCGATATACCCTTTTAAAAAACGTTGACTCTTTTGGGAGTGTATTCATAGCTTCAGTCACTGTGGACGTTTTAGAATATGATAGGAAACGCTTCGTGGTATTTGTGCAGTGCATCCCCTTGTACTGTTTTCTCTTGCCTCTGCGCCGACACCTGGCGTAATTAACCTTTTGGCGCCGGAATTATTTTTTTAATTTTAACATAAACTGTATATAAAATGTGAATAATACAGGAACCAAATACGTTAGAATTATGAAACAAACTGAATTTTGAAGAGGGAAAAACTGAGAGTATATACCGTGTTTAAAATATTCAGTACCTATATTTGTTGAATAAATATATAAAATGCTACTTTGGAGGTTAGCGGTGCGGTACGTCAGCTATAGTTGACATTAGGCGTCAAAGGGTTAATGTGGTAAGTCTCTGCTATAGGTTCATTGAGCGTGTACTGAATGTTGCTTCCCCTCCCCCAATTATATTTCATCTGACGTTGTTAGTGAGAGTCTCCCGCCCTACTAAGTACATTTAACGCGCTTCGTTCTCATAGTAAAAATAATAGTGCTGTCCACCGGCCAGTAGCAAATCCCCACTAGGAATATGATAAATGTGCATGCGCAAAATTTGTGACGAATGATCAGTGTCTATTATTCGCTTCCACCAACAGCGGTCCTCTAACCCAGTGCTTTTCAAACGGTGGTAGGCAGGTCGCCTGCTGGACAGCGAAAAAATTTTGTAATTACTTTTTTCAACAATTAAAACTTAGAAACGTTAATTTTAGGGATCTCAACTCCATTGTGTTTTAAAGGATAAACAAGCCGTATATTTAGTATAAATAAGCACACACGTTCAAATCAGCTACATGTTTTAACCATATATAGTAACCATCAGGCTGGCCGCAAGAGAGAAAATAAGTACACCGTTACGTCTAGAATTGAGATTTCAATGCTTTTCGTGTGTATTGTATAAAATGTGTACATATCAAGTTGGATAGCCATGGCGACGGTAAAAATTTGAAAAGTCGTTTTACGTTGTAAGAAGAAATATACCGAATTGCACCCAAGGCGGACGATAACTGTGGAAAGTTGGGTTATAAATTTACTTATGCTTGTAAATAAAATATGTCTTTCAAGGAACTCAGTCACTTTTTTTATCTTCTGTACCAACTATCGTCCCAATCTTGCATGAAAAATGTAGAAAACATGGCCAGACTTGCATTTATGCCACACCGAAATGAATTCCACTTTTTTGGAACGCGCTCCAGTACGGCTGGCACAAGCTGCACGTTCTTGGATGTTCTCACTGTTCCTTGTGGTCCTGGCTTCTTTCTGACCTCTACAGAGCCATCTTCATGTCATTGCTTTATACAGTAGCATTGTGTTCCTGGTTAGCATGTGTCCTCTGTCGGTGTTACCATGTACCTGCCTATATTTGTTCTGAGTTTCTTCTTACGAAACATTCGACAGTAAATAGAATACTACCGCACTGACAGACCGTCCATTTTACACCAATTTCACACCCGTGGCGCGCGCGCACATACACACTGCCACCACACTGGTATATTCACTACAGCTGTGTACTGCAGGATTGTCAGTTGAAACCCGGCAGTTTCCCTTGGAATAACGTGTATTTCTGAAGGCCTGTGATTTTTAACGGAACATAAAACCGACGCACGTTCTGTTTCCGAGTGTGGTTCGAATTCGCGGGTCATTTACCCGAGCGTTTCACCCTTTTAGACCCTATTGCCACTGACTAGCATAACTGGTAATTTATAACCCTGCTCTGATGAGAATGTCTTGACAGCAAGTGGTTGATGTGGCAGTGTTTTTCTACGTGGATGCGTGCGACAGTGTGCGAGCCGTCGTCAGGGTCGCCGATAGCGGGTTCGGGCCCTGGTGAAAAAATGTTTTCGGCCTCCCAGCAAGGGCGGACCGGCTCAAAATATTTACACTAAATTTGACAGACTGGCTGTCAGTCGCAGAGTGACTTGGGCGTGGTCTGAAAGGGTTAATTTGTACAGTCGACAAATAATAATACCATCGAGGAAGACGAAAACATATAATAATACATAATCGGTCACTGGGCTGCCAGGTCCTGATAATGTGTACCGGCTTCCGCCCCCCCCGGTGCA
>Ga0209755_10007079_pt1 | contig 12224 bp, 28 predicted proteins | sample TergutCo191P1_FD_187301 | JGI IMG/M metagenome (GOLD analysis project Ga0209755, IMG submission 187301) | Cornitermes sp. P1 segment gut microbial communities from Petit-Saut dam, French Guiana - Co191P1 (SPAdes) (version 2) | ecosystem: Host-associated > Arthropoda: Insects > Digestive system... | reverse complement strand
ACCGCCTTTTCGAACGTCTTTCTCTTCATCCCGCACATGCGGCGGAATTTGCCGCACGGGTATTCCTTCGTGTTTTCGTATTTCACACGTATAGTTTAGCGCTCTTTTTGATTTCTGAAGAGGTCTAGTGAAAGCGACCCCGACAGGATAATACGCATCCTGCAAAAGGCGCAGGCCAATTCCATCGTGATCGACGACGCGGGATACATCATCTCCAACTACTACATGGAAAACAAGGCACCGCTGACCGCGAAAATGGGCGACAAGTATGTGGTGTACGACAACCTGGCGACAAACTTCTGGAAGATAGTCAACTCGATCAATGCCCTGCCGGAAGAAAAGCTAGTCTATGTTTTTATGCACGAGGATGTGTCCGATGCCGGAAAAGTCAAGCCCAGGACCATAGGAAAAATGCTTGACGAAAAAATCTGCATCGAAGGGTATTTTTCCATCGTTCTGAGGGCAGAAAAAACGAACGGAAAATATATTTTCCGAACCAATACCGATGGAATAGCGGTGACAAAAAGCCCTATAGGGATGTTTGCGGAAACAATCGACAATGATTTGTCGTTTGTCGATAAGACCGTCCGTGATTACTACGGATTAAACCAAGGAGAGAAAAAATGAGCTTTTTCAGAGGAGTGAACGCAAGGGCGCTGGAGAACGCGCCGGACGGTTTCAAAAACTTCAACATCGGCGAAAACGAGGCGTACATCGACAACGCACAGGAGGGGTTCACCAAGGACAGCGGAAGGCCAATGGTGACCATAACCTTCAAGAGGGACGACGGCGCGGAAGCAAAGTCCTACATCGTTGACAACGAGTGGAAACTGACAAACCTCAAAAATCTGTACGCGGCCTTTGGGATACCGCTCCACAGTACCGACATGGCGGACTGGTATCACAAGCGCGGGATCGTGGTGTGCAAGGAACATGTGCATGAGGGCAAGACGTACCCCAGGGTGAGTTATCTCAAACCCCTGCCCGGCGGCGACCGGCAACAGGGACGGTCGGGCGGTTCAACGGGATCGGCAAAACCGTCACAGGGAACCGGGCAGAATTCGCAGCCATGGCGGAACGAGCGTCCCCCTGCGGACGATCATTTCGACGACGATATTCCGTTCTGAAGAATGGGGTCGCGGGAAGTCGGGTAAGACAGATACATGAGCGAAAGAGGCTGGTGGAACTGACATGAGAATACTGGTCACGTCGCCTAACGCCTTTGTCGGTGACGATCTCGTGCCGGGAGAGGAGTACGAGGTTCGCCCGGCGGACACGGGGACGGAGAGGCAGAACAGGGCGTGGCACGCGCTTTTGCAGGAATACTGGGCAAGCGGGTGCCATTCCTACGGTGCCAGAAGCTTTCCGCATTTCCGGGAGCTGATAAAGCTGTATCTGGGTGCGGGGGCGGAAAAGTACTACAGCCTTGTCGACGACCACGGAAACCTGCTGGACTGGCCCGTGGTAAGACACAGGGTGAAAAGCTGGACGCGGTATACGAAGAAGGAACGGAAGGAATCGATTGACAGCCTGATAGCCGAGATGCACCAGGCGGGGGTGCAAACCCGCAAGTTCTACGAGATTTTGGAAGGATTAGAGGGCCTCCACGCCGGAGCCGAGAAACTGGCAATGGAGGAAAACGATGAAGGGTGAACTCGACAGGGATTGGTACTGCCAACACTGGGAAAAGCCAAAAGAGCAGTGCAAGCAGTATGGGGAACATGGCGTCGAAACATGCCATGGCGACGGAAAAAAATGCTGCTATTTTTGCCGCCGCAAACACCCGACTCTGGAGCAGTACAGGGAGGAATACGGCGTGGAATACCAAAAAGATGGGGCCATATACTACCTGGAGAAAGCGTTTCCACTTGCGGGCTGGAATACCGCCGAGCTATGGACGCTTGAACCCCTCCCCGCAGAAGATTACTTCGTCGTATGCGCCTGTACCCCGTGGAGAAAACCCGATCGCAACTGGAGGCCGTCATGATAGATATACCCATTGGCAAGGCTATGGTCGCGGTGGAGGTACCACCAGAGCCCAGGGAATGTGAGGGCTGTATGCTTGTTGGCAAATGCACGGGACATTTCGGCTGTATGAGCGATGAACGCAAGGACGGCAAAAACATGATATTCAAGCTGGTCGATTGGCCGGGGGAGATAGCTAAAAATAATTCCAGCGCCGAGGTCATGCCGCCAAGCGCAAAACCTAACGGATGGTCATGATGACCGTTATATGTTCCAAAAAAGCGAACAATAAATGCGACTGCGGCGAAAAATGCGAACAATGCGATCCCGCATTGAGGCATAACGATTAGGAGGAATTAAGATGTTTACTTTTGAAGACGAATTTGATCCTGAGGAACACTATCTCGTGATTACGAGGGGAAGAAAGAGCGGCGCGTTTCGCTCTTTTCGATGGTATCCAAATTCCAAGCATACCGTTGACGAAATCGAGGCTTTGATCGCCAAGCACAACGATAATCACGAACACGAGATTGTCCATGAGCTGGTTGCGGACAAGCTTGCTAGGGAAATCTGCGCTTACAGGCGGTATGCGCAGCCCCTTGAAGACCTGAAAGAGAAAGCAAGAGAACTCCAGGAAAGTATCGACAAAGCGGAGGAATGCTTGGATGATGCGCAGCGGATGATAGGTAATATAAGGGGGCTGGACTAATGGCAATGAAACCAATACTATCCAACACCCCCATGGTGCAAGCCCTGCTCAACACAAAGCCCGGCGCATGGCCCGCCGAGCCGATTAACCCCAGCAGGCCGTGCAAGAGACAGACAAGGCGAGCCATGAAACCGCAACCTGAACACCGTGCGGAACCTGATTCAGACTGGCATCCGGGAAGAAAGTATCCCCTTGCCTTTTGGGTGGACAACAAAAGGTGGATCAAGCCCAAATACCAAGTCGGGGACATCCTTTACGTGCGGGAAACGTGGCGCAAACACGAATTCGGATTTGATTACAGGGTACTTGAAAACGGTCAACTGTTTCCATCTTTTGATGATGACCCCATAAAGTGGAAACCCTCCATCCACATGCCCCGCGAGGCCGCCCGCCTGTTCCTTGAGGTCAGGGAGGTAAGGGTGGAGAGGCTGCAGGACATAACGGAGGCGGACGCGATGGCGGAAGGCGTCTTGCCTTTTAACAATCAAGTGCTTAGGGCCAAGGGCTATTTTGAGGATTTATGGAACTCCATCAACGGCAAGGGCGCATGGGAAAGCAACCCGTGGGTGTGGGTATACGAGTTTATGAGGGTGGAAGGAGTTGCTGATGCTTAATGGTTACGACAAATGTCCCATATGCGGGCTTTCAAACTGGTTATGCACATGTTCTTTGAAGACAGTTGATAAACCAAAATCGGATCACATGAGCTATGCCGAGGAGCAGCGTTATTACGGTTTTGAAGTCCATGATAGGCACGAGGACAGCTATGGCAACAATGACTAGGGTAACAGAGGATCATGAAACAGTCGAGATCGTCGCGCGGGCGATTTACGATTCAATTAAGGGTTGCGAGCGAGATGGCTATATTGGCAGTTTCGATCGCGGGCATTTTATTAGCATTGATTCTAACATAAATCTAATAACCGCAGCGTGCGCCGCAATCAAGGCGTACAGGCAGGTTTGCGAAACCGTACCCGAAACGCATGAAGGCGAGATGAAGCCCTGCCCGATTATAAAGGCGGGCATTTTATCGAATGCACGGGATGCACCTGTGCGCTGTCATTCGGGAATGACCGCAATGCCGCAATCGCCGCATGGAACAGGAGGGAGGAGTAATGAAAGTCATAAAGGAAACCACGCATATTGATGAATGCGAGTGTATCTACTGCGGACACATGTTTGACGGCAGAAACGCCTGTAATGCCAACATGGATAAAACGTCGGTAGAATGCCCTGTATGCGGCAACAAAATGCAGGTGATTATATCATGCGAATTCACATGCCGTGAATGGGAGGATTAATGAATGCCGCTTAGAAAAGCCACGGGTAATCAATATGAATTCATTACCCACATCTGGAACCCCGTAAAGGGCAAGTACTGGAGGAAATCGTCCCCGAAACGCCCGAAGGCGGACTGAAGCCGTGCCCGTTCTGCGGGGAGCCGAAAGCTGACGGCGTAACGAAAATAATTCCAGGCTATCCAGACGAATCCACGCCAAGGTACGAAATAGTCTGCTGGAAATGCTTTGGACGGGTGCCTGATTACGGCACTAGTTTAGAGGCAATCGACGCAGGGAAAAACAAATAATGGCCGCAACTCTGGTGCCCCTATATAAAAGAGAAGGGTACGCGGAAACATTCAACAGGTGCTGGCAGCTTATCGACACGATAAGGAATCACGGCAAATACGGCATGTACGCGGAGATACGCATATACAAAAGGAAAAACCGATATTCCTACGGGTGCGGATTCAGGTGCGGCCCGCCGGGTTACTACGGGTTTGGCACGGGATGCAGGGGAGGGACTGACGTATACCCCTCCGCGAGGGATGCCACGGCGGCGGCGGTTGAAATCATAAAGGCCAACCTTGGCCGCGACGAATACAGGGACGAGATTATCGCCCTGCTTCCCGCCGAGGATCCGCAGCTTTCGCTTTTCGGGGGTGAGGTATGACCATAAAAATCGGCAACGTTGAATTCATCATGCGGAACATAAGGGGTGCCATGTGACAGACCTGTTCGGGAACGCCGTCGAGGAAAAACGGCTTACGTCAACGCAGAGGATCACGGCGCGGCAGGCACCTTTAACGGGTCGGGATCTCTACACGACAAGACCCGCCGACATACAGCGGTTCCTTGATGCCGCGGAACGCGACGGCCTGGACATACCGCACCCGATATGGGAACCGGCGGCGGGGCTGGGGGATATTTCCAAGGTCTTGAGGGCAAACGGGTACCTGGTACGGTCAACCGACCTGTACCCATACAAGGACGACGAGATCGACGTTTGCGGATCGCGGGATTTCCTGCTGGCCGACCAAAGGTATGGGGAGAAAACCATCTTCACAAACCCGCCTTTCAACATGCAGGAGGCATTTCTGCTGCATGCCCTGACGTTTGGTACGGACGTTATTTTTTTCGTTCGCCTTTCGTTCCTGTCGAGCCGGGGCAGGTACAGGAAGATATTCAGCCAACACCGGCCCGCCTATGTGTACGTGTACACGGGCAGGGCGCAATGCTATAGAGACGGCGACAGCGCAAACGGCAGGGCCCAAAACATGGTCGATTACTGCGTGGTATGGTTCAAGCCGCCGTACACCGGCGAGACGAAACTTAGGTGGATAGAGTGAGGGGCGAGATGACAAGGGAAGAACTGGGCGCGATTGAGCGGTACTGGCACAAGAACTGGATTAAGAATCCGCCAGGTGACATCCTCCTTCGTGCAACGGATGATTTCCCCGCGCTTATTGCGGAGATCAAGCGGCTGAAAGCGGAAGAGGAACGTCTGACAAGGGAACGCGACGCGGCGGTGAAGGATATGAAGGAAGCTTGCGTTTTAACCCATGTCCCATGTGCGTATTGCCAGCATAGATACTTGCCCTGGGAAGAGGAGCGTCGTGTCTGCTCTGGCGAAGATGGATTCCCTTGTTGGGAATGGCGCGGGGTACAGACATGAAAAACGATCTGCCATATTTCTCGCACAACAACAACGCAAGACGGCACCCCAAGATGAAGGCTCTCATTGCCGAATTCGGATTCGAGGGATACGGCAGATTTTGGGCGCTATGCGAGCGGATTGCCGAGGATTTCGATGCCTATCTGGACATATCCAAGAAAGTGAATAAATTAGACCTTGCGGGCGAATTGGGGCTTGATGGAAGCGGGCTGGACACATTTTTGTCTTTCCTTGCCGATCCCGAAATTGACCTGATAAATCTTGAAGACGACATCATCACCATCGACATGGTTAATAGGTACGTACACTCCCATAGAGGTGAAAAACACTGGAATTGGAAAGGTGGAATTACCCCCGAAAACCAGACCGAAAGATCATCTAATCGTTATAAAAAGTGGGTAGAAGCCATATTCGTAAGAGACAATTATACGTGCCGGTCGTGCAACAAAAGAGGCAGGAAACTGAACGCCCATCACATAAAAGCATTTGCAAAGCATCCTGAATTGCGATTGGAAATCACAAATGGAATCACGCTTTGCGTAGACTGCCACAGAGCTTTGCATAGAAGATGCAGGAGGGAAAGTTATGGCTAGAATACGAAGCATAAAACCAGAATTCTTCAAACACGAAGAATTGCAGGATTTGGAACTCGAACACCCAGGCCAGTATATCATGCTGGTGTACGCCGGGCTGTGGACGCAGTGCGACAAAAACGGCGTGTTTCCCTGCAAGGCCAGGGCAGTAAAAAATGAAATCCTGCCCTACATAAACTTTGATATGCAGAAAACCCTCGACATACTGGAAAAAGGTGGGTTCTTCACAAAGTACACGTCTGGGGGCAGGGATTACGGGTATATCCCAAAATTCAACAAATATCAGTACCCTGGAAAGGCCGAGCAGAAAAGCCCCGCAAAGTATCCCGAGCCGCCAGCCGAAATTGCTAATGCCGAACCGTTTCAGGGTGCATCCGGGCAGGAACCCGAACAGCCCGGCAACGGTTCTGGAACGGTTGCGCAACCGTTTTGCGACGGTTGCGACAACCATAGCGATCCGGAAGGAATACAGGAATACAGGTTAATAGGTTTACAGGAAAAAGGAAATTCATGCGGTTCATCCGAACCGCCCCCACCGCCGATTGAACCAGTCGAAAAAATCGAGCGGTTGGAAACGCCGCCCGACAAAAAACCTGGCAAGGTTGACAAGCCCAAAAAGCCCCCGCTGCGGGAAAGGGAACCCAGGAACGGCCACGAGCGGGTGGAGAAGGCGTACCTGGAAAACTGGGACGATCTTTACAGCCAAGACAGGGTGAACACGGCCTACCCCGTCGTCAACTGGAAACAGACAAGAAAGCTCCTGTCGGCGCACTTCGCGAAAGGCATAACGTCGGACAAAATCATCGGGGCGGTAAACGACGGGCTGGAAAACGACTTCGTGATGCGGGGCGGATATTCGCTGGCGACGATGCTTTCCGCGTCGGTGCTGAACGGGCTTTTGAATTCCACCGGCCCGCCACCCAAGCGGCGGCACAGAATCGCGAGCGACGAGGTTTCTGGCAGCGACTGGGAAAAACGATTCGAGAGGGACGACCTGGACGAGTCCTTCCGGGAAGGAGAAACTGCATGAAGGATGAAGACGCTGGATTCGCCGGCGACACCTGCGGGGACTTGCGCGGAACATCATGGCTGGTCGAGAGGGTCGGGAGGCTGCTCGGGCAAAGGGTCAGGGAACACGCGGAGCCCCCGCCGGCTCCGGCCCGCGAAAGGGAGAGGGCGGAGGCGGGGTTGGCCGCGAAAAACATACCGCCGATACACTACGGCTCCACCTGGGACAACTGGGAGGCCGACACGCCGGACAAACGCGGGGCGCTCGCCACCGTGAGGGGCAGGGCATGGACTACCAACCTTTTCCTGACGGAGAACAACGGCACGGGGAAGACCCACTTCGCCGTGTGCCTGGCCAAGGGGGGCGCGACGTACCGCAACCTGCGGGACATAGGGCTTGAGGTGAAGGCCGACCACAACTCCAGGGGGGCCGTGGTAAGACGCTACGGTACGTGCGGGCTGCTGATCCTGGACGAAATCTGCCCCAGGGACGGGGCGACGGACTTCGAGAAGGAGCTTTTTTTCGGGATCGTTGACATGCGGTGGGGCCACGGAAAGCCCACGACGCTCATAACGAACCAGGACAGGAAGGGCTTCTGCCTCGAATTCGGCGGCGGCGTTTACGACAGGCTGAGGTTCCTCCCCGTGGTTTTCGGGTGGGAGAGCCACAGGAAAAGGCTGGATCTGCGCGATCCGGAAACAAAACCGAACGGGGGACTGAAATGAACGAGGAGAAAGGATTGGGCTTCTGGACAAGAAGCAAGGTTGACGGGAAGGTGTACCTGTACGAGAAATTCACGGGCAGGTGGTGGGTGCTGTCGGGCGGGCACATGCTCAGGATGAAGGATCTGCCCCATGACGTGGCGGGGCTGGAGGGGAAATGAGCGAGCCGCTTGTCATGTGCGAGTCCTGCGGCGGGGATACCAGGGAGTGCTACGGGTGCGGGATACCTATTTGTGGAGCCTGCGAGGACGGGTACGGTCTTTGTATGGACTGCAATAGCCAGGATGTCACGGCAGATGATTTCAATGAGGAGGAATCTGAATAATGGCGGAATCCTCATTGGATTATAAGGTTAATGCATTCAAGGCCCTGTTGACCCATGTTTCCTCTCTCGGTGGGAATATCACTTTCGAATACTCTGGGGACGGGATCAATGTCAAACTTACCAAGACAGAGCTCGATTCGCCAGCCAACGAGCCGATTTCCTGCATCGGGTTCCAGCATCCAGATGCCGGCAGTAATGAGACTGAGGATATCCACGGAAACGATCCCAAATTGACCAAACCCCAAAAACAAGGCAGAATGGGACAATGACCGCAAAAGAGGTGAACGATAAGGATGGAAGTTTTAAAAGCCACACATGAAGGGATTTTATCGCTTGGCAAAATAGGGCTTGAATGCCATGTACTGGAGGACGGGAAGCGCATTTTTTCCTCCAGGGATTTGCTTAGCGCATTTAATCTTAAAGCTGACCCAAAAAACCAACCGCGTATTTTGAGGGGTTTTCTGGAAAGAATACGCTTTAATTCCTTGTACAGCAAGGAATTAAGCAACCGCCTTACGGTTCCAATTAAATTCAAAAGGATCGGGAAAGGCGGCCTGCTGGCAAACGGGTATTCCGCCGAATTGCTTCCCGAGATATGCGTCGCCGTTCTGGAACTGGAAAGCAAGATACTGTTGCCGGTTGAATACAGGCCCGCCGCCGCACGAAGCAGGATGCTTTTGAAGGCGTTTGCAAAAATCGGGATCATCGCCCTAATTGACGAGGCCACGGGCTACCAGGAAATCAGGGACAGGAACGCCCTACAGGAAATCCTTGACAAATATCTTCGCAAGGAACACGCGGCATGGGCAAAACGTTTTCCCGACGAGTTCTACATGGAGATGTTCAGGCTCAAGGGCTGGCAGTGGAAGGGGATGAAGGTGAACCGTCCAAGCGTGGTGGGGGCATATACCAATGATATTGTGTACAACAGGCTGGCCCCCGGCGTGTTAAAAGAACTGCAAAGCAAGAATCCCCCCGTCGGCAACGGCAAAAGAAGGGTGAGGCACCACCAATGGCTGACAGATGACATAGGCCATCCCGCGCTAAGCTACCACCTGTTCGCCTTGGTTGCGTTGATGAAAACATCGACCGACTGGAAACAGTTTCACCGCAACCTAAAAAGGGCTTTCCCGGTATTGGGAGACCAGCTTGAGTTCAACATCGAAAACGGGGATAATTGAGGCATGGCCACCAAAGAGGCTGCGGAACCCGTAGCGGCCACTGACAACTTCGTTTGCCCCCACTGCCAAAAAGAGATAGAGGCGGCTAAGATAGTAGCCGCCGCCGCTTCTCTTATGGGTAAGAAGGGCGGCTCCGTAAAAACGGAAAGAAAAATCGCTGGCGCACGCAAGGGTGGCAAGCTGGGGGGTTCCGTAAAATCCGAAAAAAAAGCCCGATCGTCCGCCGAAAACGGCAAGAAAGGCGGCAGACCCAGAAAGCCAAAACCCAGCACAAGCGCAGAAACACAGTCCTAGAACCGAAAACCTACAATTAAGCGGACTAATCTCACAAGCATGTTGTTATTTCCATTTTGGAAATAACCGTATAATTACGATTTTTTGCACTATTTAGCAAACTTTCAAGAATTCGCATTTTTTTGCCCAAAACTCTTGACCATTAACCTAAAGTAACGTATTATTAGGTTATAAGGCAAGCGGAAAGCCTGCCAAAACCAAGGAAACGGAGGTAACGGATATGACCGTAGCGAAAGTACGAAAGATTGCAAAAGAAAAGGGTATAAGCATCACTATGGTTTCTGTATCTAAGTCATACGGAGAGCTTTGCCTAGAAATGGCGGAATTGCCTACAGAGGTTATAAAGCGAAATATCGAAAGCGAAGGACACAAAAATCACGGTAACGGAAATACCGTTGAGGTAACACGTCTAATAAGGAAGTACAACCGCCAAGCTAAAAAGATTGTTGCCGCACTGATAGCGTCTGGCGTGGAACACATTAGAGGAAGGCTCTATGGTAGCGGCGAAGTGGCTTATACAACACGGAGATGGACAGCTTCCGATGAACTGGCATGGAACAATATTGACTGAAGGCGAAAATCACAACGGAGGAAAGCAGATGGCTTACAAACGGAAGGAAGTAAACGGGTACGTGGACGGAAAGAAGGTCGCGAAAAACCTTATCGCGCTGGCGTTGAAGGAAAACAAGATGCTTAACGAGGTGAAGGCCGAACTGAAAAAGCATTTTCCTACAATCATTTTCAAGGTTGAGTAGGCAAATAAAAGGAGGGCTGAATATGGCAACGGGCGTACAGGCAAGCGTATACGGCGGAATACAGAGGTTCGACAAGAGAGATCATCTGGCGCAGATAAACGCGGCGCGTAAGGACAACCCGATCAAGGACGAAAAGGTGGCCAAGGGCTGCGAGAAAAGCAAACCCTGCTGGCTGTGCGGCGACTTGGTGAAATGCACTTTCGCCGCCGCCAAGGAACGCGCAAAGCAGCCGACCGAGAGGCAGGCCGCCAGCCGCACCGTGGCCTCAAAAGTCTGCGGCCTGGCCAACAAGCTTTCCAAGAGCATGACGAAAAAGGAGGCTTTCTCGAAGGCGTGGCCAATCGTGAGGAGCGGCGGCCTGGAACTGCCCGTCGCCGGCACCTACTTCAGGCAGGAAGCAATCGTCCGACTTTTCCGCTACGACCAGAAGGACATACTCGCCCTGCTGGTGCCCGAACCCGAAAACAAACACGATCCTGAAGCCATCGCGGTAAAGGTGATGGTCAACGGCGGCAAGGGCATATACACCCTTGGCTATATACCCAGAACGGATACCAAGGTGGTGCGGGCCTTCCTGGGCAGGGTTCCGGAGATCAGGCTTGTCGACGGAGAGACCAAGGGCGCGAGAATCAGGCTTGCGGCGTAGGAGAAAATCCGGATTGCCAATTTAGGCAAGGCGTGTTATATTTGGAGAAAGAGGTCATCGTATGGAACAGGTTGTTTCGGAATTGAAGGAGCTGAACAGAAAGGCGGATGTTATGCTCGACATCATACAAAGACCCGAAAACAAGCTGTACAGACTGCTTGAGATTTTAAGCAACGCCGTCGGTGTGATTGGTCTTTTGGCGATTGTCGAACTGGTGCGAACCTGGATATTAGGAGGTTAGGAATGTTTGTCCAACTCTGCATAGCGATAGCGGTCACTATTATAGGGTTTTCAATGGCCGCCTATTTCCGGCACCTGCGGAAAAAACCGTAGTTTGGGATAAGACCGACATGCTTGTAAAAACTTTATCGGTAAGCAATCCATGGGCAACGTACATATGCGCCGGACTAAAAGACGTGGAAAACCGCAACTGGAGCACCAAGCACAGAGGCCGTTTATTAATCCACGTGCCGGCATCGGAAAAAGGATGGGCCTGGCCCGACGATAGATACCTTCCTTCTAGTTGGCAAAAGGAATATGACGAATGGGTAGCCATAAAAAACAAGCCCGCCGACAGTCTCCCCGCCGGGAAGGGGGCGCTTAAGTTCTGGAATCTGTTCCTGGCGATGCTCGGGTTCTACGGCGTGGGCGTCCCGCGCACCAAGGAAGAAATGGCGGCGATGGAAGCAAAAGTAGACGAAAAAGGGTTTTTCATGCCGTCCGGCGCGATAATCGGCGAATGCACCGTCGTCGGTTGCGTCAAGAAAGGCGAGTGCGAAAGCGAATGGTGCCAAGACGCGGGCGCGAACACCCATCACTGGGTTTTGGAAAACCCAATCCTGTACGAAAAGCCCATAAAAAACGTTGCCGGAAAACAGCGCCTTTGGGATTTTGACATGACCGGAATTGATTACTTAAATCCTATGGCTCTATAGCAAACATTAGACCTGTTCTGAAATCAACACGAGAGCTCATAGTTGCAAATCCCTGCGACAAGATTAAACCTCATCCCGAACCTGCGGCGCCTGCCCCTGTATCTTTCCGAAACTATCCTGAAGCGCTTGACAAAA
>Ga0209755_10007078_pt1 | contig 12225 bp, 8 predicted proteins | sample TergutCo191P1_FD_187301 | JGI IMG/M metagenome (GOLD analysis project Ga0209755, IMG submission 187301) | Cornitermes sp. P1 segment gut microbial communities from Petit-Saut dam, French Guiana - Co191P1 (SPAdes) (version 2) | ecosystem: Host-associated > Arthropoda: Insects > Digestive system >... | reverse complement strand
CAGTCATATAACCCAAAGATGCACGAAGGTCAGATCTCTCATTGGCCATGCTTGCCGATAATGTGAGCTCGCTACGCGTTCCTAAACGCTCAAGCGGATCAAACCAATCCAAACTTGGAATAATTCCCGGAAGAATGTGAGCATCAGGATTAAACCTGCCGTCTGGCAAGACCACCAAATGATTAGGAACATTGGTGATATTGTACTGAAGAACAGGATCTATCAAGTTATTACTTGCCCATAAACCATGTGCTTCAAGCATAGACTCGTCCCAAGCGCCACCAACAAATCTGCTGTTGCGAAGACCTTGCCAATTTAACCGGTAAAAATCCTCCGGACCCACTGTTTCGTATTCTCTAAGACCTCGCGACGTAAATCCTTGTGTGAAGGTTACATTAAAGTTCGAACGGTCTGTACGTCCTGTGCGTGTTGTAATCAAAATCACACCATTTGCAGCACGCGAACCATAAAGAGCAGCAGAAGCAGCATCTCTCAAAACGGTAATCGATGCAATGTCGTCAGGATTAAGACTGGCCAAGCTGGTACCTGAAGGCATTGTTGCACCATCAACAATGATTAGTGGGTTGTTACCGGCATTGATAGAACCAAAACCACGAATGGCGATTTCTCCTCCATCGCCCGGCTGTCCGCTACCCGATGTCATTTGAAGTCCAGCAACGTTTCCTTGCAAGGCATTCGCAACGTTGGTCACCGTGCGGCGCTCCAACTGCTCTCGCCCAACTGTTGTTGCAGAACCTGTAAACGTTCCTCGTCGTTGAACACCATAAGCCACAACGACAAATTCATCAAGCATTGTAGCATCGCTTTGCAATACAACATCAATTGATGTTCGTCCACCAATTTCAATTTCTTGGGTTTCCATACCCATAAAAGCGAAAACGAGGTGGGTGGCTGTAGCAGGCACATTGAGTGAAAACCTGCCACTAAAGTCTGTGGAAGTTCCTGTCGTGGTTCCTCTTACAATAACCGTTGCCCCAGGAATTCCCAAGTTGTCGTCAGCGCTGATTATCGTACCAGTAATCGTACGTTGCGCCTGTAGCATTTGTGCCCCTGCCAATAGCAGACACACAAATAGTAGGATAGCTTTTTTCATAAATTTTGATTTTGGTTAATAATTATACTTATACTTGGCTTACAAACGAAAAAAACCGCTACCGGAACAAAGTCCAGTGCGGTTTTACACAATGCTTTTTTTTGCGTGTATTAACGTATTATTCGCTGATGATGTGGATGGGGGGGGGGTAATTCGCTGAAATACAACAAGTTACGCACCTGCTAAGCACGTATCGAAAATAAGAAGTCCTGTTAGATTTCATGGTGTTGTGTTGAGTTTCGGTACTGCAAAGGTACCACTTTTTTTTGAAAAAGCAAATTTTTTCAGATTTTTTTTTTGTTAAATATCTAAAACGAATAGCGCGAAGCATCTTGTTTGATAAAGACAAACAAAAGCAGCGTGAATGCCCAAAGTGAAGAACCTCCGTAACTTATGAAGGGCAGGGGAATCCCGATAATCGGGACTAAACCAATCGTCATGCCGATATTGACAAACACGTGAAAAAAGAATATCGCGGCAACGCCATAGCCGTAAATTCGGGCAAATGTGTTTCGCTGTCGTTCGGCGAGGAATATCACGCGTAAAATTAGCCCCAAAAACAGCGAAAGAACGATTATAGAGCCCAAAAATCCCCATTCCTCACCGACGGTGCAGAAAATAAAATCCGTGACCTGTTCGGGCACAAAATTGAATCGGGTTTGTGTGCCTTGCAAAAACCCTCTTCCGAAAAGTCCGCCAGAGCCAATCGCAATTTTAGACTGGTTGATGTTGTAACCAACACCTTGCATATCAACCTCTTTTCCGATAAGGACATTGATTCTATCTTGCTGATGCGGTGCAAGTTGGTCGAACGCATAATTGGAAATATAAGCAAATCCAACGGCTGCGCCAAACAACAAAATCGCCGTTGCAATGTTTTTGAATGTTTTCTTATTCAGATAAATCAAAACGATGGTAACAACGGCCAACAAACCAGCAACCACCCAAAGCGGCAAAAGCAAATCCAGAATAAAAACCGTGACCGCCACAAAGCCCGTCCAGATGTACCAAACCGGTAATCCTTCACGATAAAGCACCATCACAAACGCCAAAAACACCAATGCTGAACCTGCATCGGGCTGCAACAAAATGAGTCCAACCGGCAAAAACATGATAAACATTGCGGCAAATTTCGCAGAGGTGTTTTTCAAATCTACGCCGCTCGTGCTTAGATATCTCGCTAAAAACAAACAGGTTGTAAATTTTGTAAATTCCGCCGGTTGAAACGAAAATCCAGCGAATTGAATCCACGCTTGTTGCCCGTGAACGCGTGTGCCTATTAGCAAAACGAGAATTAAAAGTAATATCGTGACGGCATAAAACACGTGAGACAAATTCATAAAGAACCGCATATCAATCACTAACACAAAAATAGCAATCACAATCGCAGACAAAATAAACATCAATTGCATGCCGTGCCTGCGCGATAAATCGAAAATGCTCGTATGATTTCCATCAAAAACCGTTGCGTAGATATTGATAAATCCAATAAAAACCAACGATAAATAAATGAAAACTAACCATCCATCGACGTTTTTTAGAATTCCTCTTTCTTCTCTTATTCTGTTCATAATTTTAATGTGCGGCAGTTGTCAGGAAATTTGCATCTTTAATGCGACGCATCGCATCTGTTCGTCGTATTTCGCGTGTTAGATATTTTTCGATCACCAAACTTGCGATTGGAGCAGCCCAAGCACCGCCAAATCCGGCGTTTTCAACAAACACCGCAACGGCAATTTTGGGATTTTCAAACGGCGCAAACGCAATAAATGTGGAATGGTTTTCGCCGTGCGGATTTTGTACTGTACCTGTTTTTCCAACAACAGGAATCCCTGGTATTCGTGCGCGCCAAGCTGTTCCGCCAGCTGCATGAACCGCGTCGTACATGCCCCAATTGACGGAGCAAAAATGTATACTATCAACCATTGTGTAGCGTCTGGTTACGAAATCTATGTTGGGAATAATCGTATCGCTAATCGTTCTCACCAAATGTGGCGTAATAAACCACCCACGATTGGCCGAAATTGCCGCCAAATTTGCCATTTGCAGCGGCGTAATTCCAACTTCGCCTTGCCCAATACTGACCGAGCGAAACGTGCTAAATGCCCAGCGGTTTTCGCCGTGCATGCGGTCGTAAAGTTCTACGGTGGGAATTAAACCTCGTCGGCCACCGGGCAAATCTATGCCCAAATGCTCGCCAAGTCCGAAACTACGCATGTATCTGTTCCACTCTTCCAGACCTATTCGGCTATCCAAAAAGATGTTTCGTTCGACGCCTCGCTGTATGGAGCGTCGCATCACCGCAAGGAAAAACGGATTGCACGAAACCATCTGAGCATCACGCATGCCACGCACTGGGCGGTGCGGGCGACAACCAATCTGCGACTGGTCGCAAGGAAACGTCGTGTTTGGTGTAATCACGCCTTGTTGCAACGCAATCAATCCCACAGGGATTTTGAAGTGCGAGCCTGGCGGATATTCCGCTTGCAACGCACGATTGAACAGCGGACGTTGTGGATCGGTTTGCAGTCGGCGGAAATTCGCACTTCTCGGACGACCCACCAAAAGATTGGGATCAAATCCTGGCGAACTCACCAACACCAAAACCTCGCCTGTTTCAGGTTCTATCGCAACAATCGAACCACGCATGTTTTGCATCAATTGTTCTGCAAACATCTGAACTTCAATGTCCAATGTAGTTTGTAGCGATAATCCAGGTGTGGAAGGAATATCGTGCGCGCCATCTCGAAAGCTCCCTTGCACACGGTTGTGAACATCAACCAACAAAACACGATTGCCGCGCAACCCGCGCAAATAGCGTTCGTAAGCCAATTCCAAACCGCTTTTCCCAATATAATCGCCCATGCGGTAATACGGATCATTGTCGATAATGCGCTGATCAACCTCGCCAATATAGCCCAAAACGTGGGCAGCCGCTGGAAACGGATAACCTCTAACCGTTCGAGGAACCACGTAAAATCCCGGAAAACGGAACATATGTTCTTGCAAACGCCCAAACGTTTCCGTAGAAAGTTGTGCTTCAAAAAGCGAAGATGCAAATCGCGAATGGCGACGCGCTCTTTCGAGATTTCGGCGAAAATCCTCAATAGTAATGCCGATTAAACTGCAAAACATCGCCGTATCCATCGCGCGTACTTGCCCTGGAATCACCATCAAATCATAAACTGCCACATTGTGGACAATCAACACGCCATTTCGGTCAAAAATCAAACCACGTGCCGGGTGTTGCACCACATTTCGCAACGAATTGCGATCCGCAGCACGTCCAAAATCTTCGTTAATAATCTGTAAATAAAACAATCGCGCAACAAAAATTAAAAACACAACGACAACCATAATTACGATTTGGCGTTTGCGGTTTTTTTGCGGATCTCTCATCATCATTGGCGAATGCGGATGTTTGGCGTTATAACTTCGTTGCTTCTAACTAAATCTTGGTCATAAATATAAATTTTGAACTGAACAACGCCTTCTACGGCGCGTTGCAACCATTCAAAATCAGAAAAGAAACCAATGTTAAGTGTGCCACTCACAGGCCCTCGTCCGAGGTCTGGAACAACAAATGTTTTGACCCAATATTCTGGATCAACTTCATCGATAGTCAGCATTGGAACAACAGTATCTTGCAGCACATCAAACACGTGAACAAACAGATTTTCAGTTGTATCTGAACCTATATTTCCCAAGTTTCCATCACCATCTTGAAAGCCAATATCAATGATCATGCCTGGAAATTCGTGGTTGCCGTCAACAATCGTCACAAGGCGCACACCTTGAAATTCCAAAATCGTTTCTGGCGGAAAACTTTCCTCAGGAAGACATGAAAAAAGTCCCACACTAACGAGTGAAATTATCAAAAAAAATCGTATCTTTGCAATGGCGTTCTTCATTGTACACAATTATACCAACTTACAAAGATACAAAAAAAAATTCAATTCGTGGCATTTTTTGAAAAATTTTTTACAATTTCATCCGAAAAGCAGTTTAATGAAGTCGCTTTGGAGCTTTACCGTTTTCAGTACCAAAACAACGTACTTTACAGGCAATTTGTGGATATGGTGCACGGCGAAAGGCGAAAGGCGAAAGGCGAAGCCACCTTTTGCCCTTCGCCTTTTACCTTTCGCCATTATTCGGAAATCCCTTGCATCCCAATAGAATTTTTCAAATCCCACAAAATTTTAATTGACGGAAAAAACACCGACCAGTATTTTGCAAGCAGCGGAACGACGGGCGCAAACACGTCCAAACATTTTATTGCAGACATCGAAGTGTACGAAAAAAGTTTCACAAAAGGTTTTGAGCATTTCTTTGGAAGCCCCGAAAACTACGTGATTTTGGCGCTTTTGCCGAATTATTTGGAGCAGGAAAATTCGTCGTTGATTTATATGATGCGGTCGTTGATTGCGCAAACAAAATCGCCGTTGAGTGGGTTTTATTTGGACGATTTTGAGGCGTTGAATGCTACGCTCGGTGACTTCGAGAGCCTCAGCCACCGAGCTCACAAAGGTTCGGACACTGAGGCTCTCGAAGTGTCCGAACCTCGCACCATCATCTTGTTTGGTGTGTCCTACGCACTATTAGATTTCGCCGAACAATTCCCGCAAACATTAGAAAACACATTAGTTTTCGAAACTGGCGGCATGAAAGGTCGCAGAGAAGAACTAAGCAAAACCGAACTTCACAAACGGCTTTGCGAAGGGTTTGGTGTGGATAAAATTTATTCCGAATATGGCATGACCGAATTGTTTTCACAAGCCTATTCCAAAGGCGAAAATAAATTTGCTTGTCCGCCGTGGATGCGTGTGTTTACGCGCCCTTTGACGAATCCTCTTGGTGTTGAAAAACACAATGTGGCTGGTGGAATCAACGTGATTGATTTGGCAAATTTCAATTCGTGTCCGTTTATCGCCACGCAAGATTTGGGAAAAACATTTTCCGAAAATGATTTTGAAATCCTTGGACGTATTGAAAATGCTGATGTTCGGGGGTGTTCGTTGTTGATTTAATCCACAATCGTCATTTCTTCGATCAGATGTCCTGCACCTGCAAATTTTTCGATAATAAACAAGATGTGTCTACTATCAACACTGGTGTTTCGGCTTTGTTCAGGATCCCAGAAATAGCCAGCCATTGCCGCTTGCCAAATGCGTGAATAATTCAAACCGATCAACTCGCCACGTCCGTTCAAAATCGGACTTCCAGAATTCCCGCTAATCGTGTGATTCGACGAAATGAAGTTCACCACAATTTGACCATTTTCATTCGCAAAACGCCCGAAATCGCGGGTTTCGTAGAGTTCGCGCAAGCGTGGCTTTACCGTAAATTCGTAAACATCTGGATTTTCTTTCGCAATCAAACCATCGAGTGTTGTGTAAAACAAATACGTCACGCCATCCGACGGCGAAAACCCGTGCACTTGTCCAAAAGCCACGCGTAGCGTGCCATTGGCATCTGGCCAAAACGTTTTTTCGGGTTGCATTTCCATTTGTGCACGCATAAATGTGCGTTGCAAAACATCGGCATTTTGACGCAGCTCGCGAAACTCTGGCGCAATCATTGTATTGTGCATCGAAAATACAACACGTGCATAATTCAAAATTGGATCTCCTCCCAGTAATCTTGCGGCATTGCGACGATTGATGCGTCGGAATGTAGAGTTAAATCTGGCTTGATTGGTGAAGATCGATCGTGCATACATTTCGTCCACATAATTGTCAAAATCCAAATCTGGAAAATCCACAAAGCGCACTTCTAAACCTTCCACGCTCGACTTCGATAATTTCTTAAAAATTTCACGATCAATGTCAGCATTGAAATCTCTGAAAAACGCTTCAGCACGCGGTCTTAGACGATCCAACACTTCATTAAATTCGGCGTTTGTCGTGTTTCTATCGTTCGATAAACGCACCAATTGATCAAATTGATTCACAAATCTCACAACATCCGGCGCCAAAACATGCTCATTAAAAATGAGGTTTTGAATCAAAAACGGCTCCAATTGCTCGTGCGCAACTTGAAGTTGTGCCAACAAATCCCGATGTTCGCCGTTGTTGAACGTGTCTGCCCATTGCTGAAAGTCTTGTTCAAAGGCTTCTTTTTTCGCAATGCCGTTGATGCGCTCAATGCCGCGTAGTTCGCTGCTCCAGCGTTTCCAAGCATTGGCAATTCGCGCCACATTTGTGGTGTATTGAATACGAATTTTTGGACATTGTGCCATCGCAGGTCGCATCACATTTTTACGCTTATAACGTGCGGCAATCGCAATCGGATGTTCAACATCGACAATCTGACGAAGTGCAAACGACGAAATGTAAAATGTTGTTCGTCCTGGAAAACCGTAAATCCACGTGAAATCACCGTCTTGTGCGCCACTCATTGACATTTGGAAATACATTTGCGGACGATACGGCACATTGCTTTCGCTAAATCTCGCTGGACGATTTTCTTCGTCGACATACACACGAAACAGCATAAAATCCCCCGCTTGTCGTGGCCACGACCAATTGTCGTAAGTCCCGCCAAACCTACCGATATTCGCTGGTGGAGCGCCAACCAAACGCACATCGTAGAACGTGCGAAACACAAACATGTAAAATTTATTGCCGTTGAAAAACGGACGAACTTCGGCACTATAACTGAAATGATTCAGCTCGCTCACCGTTTCGTCCACCAAGTTTCGGATGTTTGCTCTGCGAATTGTTTCCGCTTCGTTTTCGCTCATTTCCGCGCCAATTCCAGCTTTCACGGCATCGGTTACATCAACAATTCTCACTGTTGTTGTAACACTTAATTCCGGCGCAAGAATTTCTTCGTCGCGACTCATCGCCCAAAATCCATTCCGCAAAATATCGTTTTCAACCGTCGAAAGCATCTGCAATTGGCGTTCGCCGCAATGGTGATTCGTTAGCAATAAGCCTTCCGACGAAATGAAACCGCCCGAACAGCCCGTGCTTAGGCGCACCACAGCGTCTCGAAAACTCGGCTGTGTTTCGCTGTAAATTTTTTCTGCACTGATTTGCAAGCCTCTGCGTTGCATTTCGGCTTCCTGATTTTGCAAATGATTAGGCATCCAAATACCTTGTCCAACAAGGATTTGGGAGAAAAGGAGTGTTGCAAAAAACGAGCTTGCAACACTCTTTTTTGTGAGATTTTTCATGTCTATTTAACAACTAAATTATTCAACATTTTCCAAAAGCAACGTCAAAAATTCCCAGAATTTTTCAACGCTTCCAATGTGTACTTTTTCGTCTGGCGAGTGCAACGCAAGGATGGTTGGACCGAATGAAATGATGTCCCAATTTGGATAAATAGCACCCAAAATACCGCACTCCAAACCGGCGTGAACTGCCTTAATTTCTGGCATTTTTCCCCATTTTTTGTTGTAAACCTCTTGTGCAGTCTTCAAAATTGGCGAATTCATGTTAGGTTTCCAGCCTGGATAATCGCCCGAAAGCTCGATTTTTACGCCCAGCGATTCGCAGATAGAGACCATTTGGCTTGCCAAATTTTCTCTTGCCGAATCCACCGACGAACGCAACATACAATAGATGTTCGCAACACCATTTTCTGTTTTCACAACCGCCAAATTCGTTGATGTTTCTACCAATCCTGGCAAGTCGTTGCTCATTTGTATTACGCCATTCGGCAAGTCGCAAACAACATTCACCAACTTTTTTTGGTCGTCTAATTTTAACACTTCGCTTGCTGTTCCGCCTTCAACCAAAAACTGAAAACCAGGGTCTGCAGTTGCAAGTTCTGTCTTAACGGTTGCTGCAAATTTCTCGGCAAGCGCCTTAAATTCTGCAACCTTATCGCTTGGAACAACTACTGTTGCAACGCTTTCGCGAGGAATTGCATTTCGCATATCACCGCCGCTGAATGTAGCCAAACGTACACCAAACTCTTGTGCTTCTTGCAAAAAGCGGAAGAAAATTTTGTTGGCATTTCCGAGTCCCAAGTGAATATCCACACCGGAATGACCACCTTTCAAGCCAGTCACAGAAACGTTGAACGCCTCGCCATTAGCGGCTTCTGTGGCATAGTTCATTGACATAGCGGCATCAATACCACCAGCACAACCAACATAAATTTGGCCTTCGCTGCTCGAATCCAAATTCAACAAAATATCGCCTTTCAAAATGCCCGGTTTCAAGTTTTTTGCACCGATCATTCCAGCCTCTTCAGTTGCGGTCAAAAGCGCTTCAATAGGGCCGTGCACCAAATCTTTGCTTTCAAAAATCGTCATGATTGCTGCAACGCCCATACCGTTGTCGGCACCAAGCGTTGTGCCAGGAGCAGTTACCCAATCACCGTCGATATACGCCGTAATTGGATCGTTTACGAAATCGTGTTTCGTGTCATTGTTTGCTTGCGGAACCATGTCAGGATGCGCTTGCAAAACAACGCCTTTTTTGTTTTCCATACCTGGTGTTGCAGGCTTGGAAACCATGATGTTACCCACTTCGTCTTTGATTGGATTGTAGCCCAAATCTTGGAAGAATTTCATCAATAAGTTTTGAATTTTTTCTTCGTGAAACGAAGGATGAGGCACGCTGCAAATCAATTGGAAGTTTTTCCAAAACGCAGAAGGGTTTAGGGTTTCGAGATTTGTGTTCATAGTGTTGTGTTTTTAAAATTTTTTACAAAGATACGAATTTTTTTGAAAATGACAATGTAGGGGCAAGGCATGCCTTGCCCCTACATTCGATATCGTTAATAATCAGCACAAAACAACGATGTAACTAAAAAATTAATTCTAAAACTAAAAATTTAGTTGTAAAATTAAAAAATTAGTTGTATATTTGCAGTGTCGAAACTTGTAAGGGCGACCCTTGCGGTCGCCCCAGATTAAAAAAAAACTACAGTGAAAATGAGAAAAAAACCTATTGACGAGTCGTTGAATTTAACGAGAAATGAAGAGCAAATTATGATACTGCTTTGGCAAAGAAAACGTGCGTTTGTAAACGATATTTTTGAGATGATGCCCGAGCCGAAACCCGCGAAAACAACGGTCGCAACGTTTATTCGGATTTTAGAACAAAAAGGATTTGTTGGTCATCGAAAAGTTGGACGAAACAATCAATATTTTCCGCTCGTTTCGCAGTCGGAATTTTTGTCAAACTCGTTGCGAAAAATGAGTAGCACGTATTTCCAAAATTCGTATGCGAACATCGTAAACTTTTTTGCGGCGGAAGGTAAATTGCGACGCAAGGATGTTGAGGATATTGAACAGTTGTTGAAAACATTAAAACGTAGAAAACAATGAGTACAATTTTCACCATAGATTTTTACACGCAAATCCTGTTACCAACAGGGGTTTCCCTCGCCATATTCTACTTGTTCTACAAGGCGATTGTGCGAAACGACACACATCTAAACATCCGACGATTCACAATTTTGGGATTTTTGGTGTTTGCGATGGTGTTGCCGTTTTTGCATTTTTATGTTTCCGGAAACACCGCTGTTGTTGCGGGTTTGGGCGTTTTTAATGCGCCGTTGCTATTGCCGGTTTTTACGGTTTTTGCAGAGGGTGGAACGGGCAATGTAGAGACGCATAATTATGCGTCTCTACCACCGATTTTTAATATCATTGGATGGATTTATTTGGCGATTGTTTTCTTGTTAATCGGACGGATTTTTGTTGGGATGTCGCGGTTGAAAATGATTTCCCGAAACGGTCGTAGAGACGCACAATTGTGCGTCTCTACAAACAACGAAAAAATAATAACTTCCAAAAACATCCCAACCGCATTTTCATTTTTCAAAACGATTTTTATTCCTGAAACGTGGGCAAACAGCGACGAAAAGGAGATGGTGCTCGCGCACGAGCGTGTGCACGTGAACCAAAAACACAGTTGGGATTTGATGCTGATGGAAGTGATTTGTGCGGTGCAATTTTTCAATCCGTTTGTATGGTTGTTGAAACGCGAAATGCGGTTGAATCACGAGTATTTGGCGGACAAAGGTGCGTTGAAAAACAACGAAAATCCTGAATTTTATTTTCAATTTTTATTGCAAGAAATTGTCGGCAAACAGCCGATTTTAGTACATTCTTTACATTATTCACCCATAAAAAACAGAATTATGATGCAAATTATTAAACCAGCCAAATTATTGAACCAAGTTCGATATTTGGCGTTCATCCCAGTTGTTTTGGCACTGACATTTTTGTTTGCTTGCCAAGAAAAAGCCACAGAAACAGAAGAGATTGTGTTCACAGAAACTTCTGAAATGCTTAATGTGCTGCCAAACCCTATCGTTATTGTTGATGGCGTTGTGTTTGAAGGCGATGTTAACGCTATACCTCCCGAAACTATTCATTCTATAAATGTTATGAGAGTTTTAAGTCCTGAGCTCATCAATAGTTTAGGACTAAACAACCGAAACTTAGACGGCGGTGTAATGGTTATCACAACGGCAGAATTCGTGGAGCGCGAACCTTTCATAATTGTAGAAACACTTCCCGAATTTCCAGGTGGCATTGAGGCGATGCATCGCTTTCTGCGCGACAATATTCGTTTTCCAAGAGAGGCGCGTGACAGAGGTGCGCAAGGCACTGTTTTTGTGTCGTTTGTCATTGAACGAGACGGCAGAATTAGCAATGTTCAACTTCTTCGTGGCGTTGACCAATGCTTGGACGAAGAGGCCTTTCGTGTGGTTTCGATGATGCCAAATTGGACACCCGGAAAACAACGCGGAGAACCCGTTCGTATGCAATTTAATATGCCAATACGATTTACGCTTGCGGACGAAACGCCTCCCGCACCAACAGAGGGTGCGTTTAATGTTACGGGGTTTAGATAATTAAAAAAAACGAAATGCGTTGCATTTCGTTTTTTTTTCGTATCTTTGCAAGTTAAAACCAAAGAAAATGTTAGGATTCATCAAAAAACTATTCGGCGATAAATCGTCACGAGATATGAAGGAACTCACGCCTTTGACTGAGGCTACTTTGAGGGCTTTTGAGGACATCGACCAACTCTCAAACGACGAACTTCGTGCAAAAACACAGGAATTTAAAGACCGCATCAACGCATATTTGAAAGAGGATTTGGACGAAATTTCGCATCTGAAAGACCGTGCCGACGAGG